>Ga0180435_10000507_pt1 | contig 40869 bp, 34 predicted proteins | sample SS_ome_3_FD_132467 | JGI IMG/M metagenome (GOLD analysis project Ga0180435, IMG submission 132467) | Hypersaline lake sediment archaeal communities from the Salton Sea, California, USA - SS_3_S_1 metaG | ecosystem: Environmental > Aquatic > Non-marine Saline and Alkaline > Hypersaline >... | reverse complement strand
CTCCGAGAAATCCAATTCTCGCTGCATAGGGCATATCCTCCTTTCTATCATTCCACTAAATGGATATGCCCTTTGTGCTTGTCCCCCAAACACAATTTTACACACAACAATTTACACTATAGAAATCTGCGGTTTCGAACCCCCTATCCCACGAATCTTCGAAATCCCCCTTCCTGCGGATCTTCCATATCAGGGGTACTTAGCTTTTTCTTGCCCTGAGACAAGCTAAGATACAAAGCGGGATCATAGAAGTGGCCTAGAACCCCCTAAATCCCCTTCAGGGTGAATCCCTTCAGGCTGAACCCCTTATCAGGGGGACTTAACTTCTCTTTGCCCTGAGACGAAGGAGAGGATACAGAGCGGGATCACAGAAGTGGCCTAGAACCCCCTAAATCCCCTTCAGGGTGAACCCCTTTTCAGGGGGACTTGACTTCTCTCTGCCCGGAGACGAGGGAAAGGATACAGAGCGGGATTACAGAGCCGATTTCCAACAACCTCAATCCGCCTATTTGGCGGGGTTGGTTTTTTTGCCCCCCTGACAAGGGGGGTAGGGGGGTTCTATAATCTCCATCAAATCCTGATAGACAGCTTCAATGTTGTTGCACACATCACGATTGGTATATCGCAGAACTCTCAGTCCAAGCTGACTCAACGCCTCCGTCCTGGTCTCATCGTATTCCTCGCTTCCAGCATGAGAATCACCATCAATCTCGATGACCAACTGCAGCTTTGAGCAGTAGAAATCAACAATACAGTTGCCGAGTGGCTTTTGGCGGGTGAACTTGTATCCCTGGAACTGCTTTCGACATAGGACCTCATACCAGACCTTCTTTTCCGCGGGGGCAGGGTTGTTCCTATTTTGGCGTGCCAGTTTGGTGAGTTTTCTGTTGTATGGAAGGTATTTGAATTTGTCGAGTGGTTTGTTTTTCATGTTGTTTGTTTAGAACCCCCTAAATCCCCTTCAGGGTGAACCCCTTGTCAGGGGGACTTGACTTCTTCTTGGCCCAAGCCAATGTGGATACAAATCCGGATTATGGAACTGGCCCAGAACCCCCTAAATCCCCCTTATCAGGGGGACTTTTTCTGTTGTGCCACGATGCACTTTTCAGGCTGCGCGCTAAGGGTGAGACCTGACTGAATGCCGAAGAGAGGCGGGCGAGCAAAGGAGCTTGCTCGCCCGTCTTTCTGCGCTCCTTCTTACAAGTTTAGGCGCCCGCGGTCATCACCACATGCAGCACTCACACCAGCAGTAGATGGGTGGGTTCACCGTGCAGTACATACACCAGGCCGTGCACCTGATTGCGCTGGCGTTATTCGGGGCCATGAAGGCAGCGAACCCGAACGCCATTGCCATTAGGGCAAAGACCAGCACCAGGACTCTGAACCTTCTTAAGAGCTTGCTCATTGCTTCTCACCTCCTTTCTGAATCCTAAGATTTCAACCACCATCGCTCGGAAGGCGGTTTTCGGGTACGATCCGGAATTGACGCAAGAACTTAGGGCAGGGGCGACACTCCTCCCAGCACACAATGGGAGCCTCGATAGTGCAATACAAAACCCAGCAACAGCCGGGCGCATCAGCCGAGCCGGGAGCACTGAGCGCCAGTAATCCCAATACCAGGGCCAACGCTCCGAACAGGGGCGCGAAAATCTTAAGTTTTCTGAAAAACGTCATTCCCTCTAAGTTTCGCACGCGGTCATTGTGAGAGATTCGTTCTAAGGGGAGGGATTGCTTCGCGTTGCTCGCAATGACCTGTTTTCCTGGGGATTGCTTCGCTTCGCTCGCAATGACCTCCTCTTCTGGGGATTGCCTCGCTTCCCGGACGCCCTATGGGCCTGCAGAGGGGGGGCGTCTGCCCGCTCGCAATGACATCATCTCTCCGTCATTGCGAGGACCCGTAGGGGACGAAGCAATCCCTAGGAGATCAATTTGCCCTGCACCATACGGTCCAGGGCTTTGTTCGCAATTACTTTCCTGCAACCGTAATCCCATTTAAGACCCGGAGGAGGGGGCCATCATCTCCTCGATTTCCGTCTTGTAGTTATCCGAAAGAGGGCCGGGCCAGACCTTTAGGACAACTCCACGCCCGTCTATGAGCATGGTCTGGGGAATCACCTCCACCTTATATCGATCCAAAAGCGAATAGTCGGACACGGTCAACACCGGAAAATCCAATTGGAACTTCTGCTCGAGTTCCTCTTTCTCTCCTGCTCCGGGGGTAGTGGCTCCAAAGAACCTGAAACCTTCGGTGCCATGCTTCTGGTAGAGCTCCCTCCAAAACTCCACGTTGTGCTCACAGGAGGGGCAGGCGGCGGAAAACCAGACGAGAACCGTCTGTTGGGGGGACGGATACTCCACCTTCGCCTCCTCGCCCTTCTGATCGATGCCCACCAGGGGCGGGACTTTTTCCTCCGGGTTGAGGATGGTGAACGGACCTCTCCGCTCTGTCAGCGCCGAGCGAAGCTGATGGTTTTCCTGCACCAGAAGGAGGATTTCAACTCCCATCACTACCACCAAAATGATGAGAACCAGCGACCACAGGTGAGTCTTCAAGAAAGGCGGTTTTTCGTTTATCATATGTCACTCCGGCTTTGGTTTTGGCTGGCAGTAATATTCTCAGCCGATTTCTGGGACTTTTGAAACACTTTCCTACCGCTGGGGCTTCAACTACTCTCCGGTATGACCCAAACCTTCGAACCAACCATGGGAGTCTCATTCCGCGCTTCATGTTGCAGATAATCATACCCAACATTCCGCTTATTGTCAAGTATGAAATAACTGAATATTATGTATGCATAGCATAAGTACTTACCCCATTTGTCTCTGTGAACATACCGATGACATCTCTTCCTTTCGTGTGAGTCAGACACCCTGATCGTCGGCTGCACATAGCCAGAGCGGCCGGAACCGTTCTCGCTGGGGGAAGAGCTGTGGGAGGATATGGCGTTGCGAAGCCAGCTAACTTGACACTACGAGTTAATGGATCTACTGGTCAGGTCTTGCGGCACAGACATGTCTGCACCCGGAACTCTTGACCTGCCAACCTGTAGACTGAGGGCAAGTCGGGGCTCAAAGTGTCTTCAGGTACGCCACCAGGTCTTTGATTTTCTCCTTGGGAAGAGAACTGAAAGACGGCATGCTCTGGTAAGGATTAAGAAGCTGTCGAGTGACATTCTCGGGCGTGGCGGGTCTTCCGCTGGCGGGAAGTGTTTTTCCCTTCAAGATCCCCTTGAGACCCGGACCCAGCTTGGACTCAGCCTTATCAGCGTAGTGGCAGAACGAACACTGGTTTTCGAAGAGCCTCTCTCCCTTGGGGGCATCGGCGGTTCTGCCAACCTCCGAGATCGGTTCCTCAGCTCCGGTGGTCTCGCCGGTCACCAGGAAGAAGTATCCTGCGGAGGTGAAGAAGACGGCAAAGGCCAGTCCGAAGACGGTCATGCCCAATCCCGGCGCGTATCTGAGGAACTGCCTGTAGAACCGGACTATGGAAATCTTGAGCGCCAGGACGAAGAGGAGAGCTACTGCCAGCACGCCGTGAAACACGGCCCTGGTGGAGAGCCCCTCACCGGCCATCTCGACGTAGTGCAGGCAGAAATAACTTATCACCAGGTACATCAGGGCGAAGAGGGCCCCGGCGATCTTGTGCAGCCTGCGCAGAAAGGTGGCGCCGGTCTTCCGCTCCGCCCGGCCCATCAGGGTCAACATGCAGAGGACCGCCACCAACCCAAAAAGCAGAAAGAAGACCGCGACCACCGACTTGGTATATAGTGACATGAGTCGATTCCTTTCGGTTCGATCGGTGCCCCGCTGGTTCCGGCTACTCTGCCGCGCCAATCTCGCAGTAGTACATCTTGTCGAGCTTGTGCTCGGATGCCACCGGGCAGGCTCCGCAGATGCATCCGTTTTTAGCGAGCTCGCAGTCGGTTTTTCCCACGGCGCAGAAGAGCCCTTGCTTTTTATCCTTCATGCACTGGTCATGCGAGGGGCAACCGCCGCAGATACACTTTTGCATGTTTTCCGGAGTATCAGCTACTTTTGCCATCCTTTCAGCCTCCTTTTAGGTCTTGGTTATTCTCCACACGTTGCCCCCGGCTTTCTCCCCTTTTTTGAATCCAACTTCGCCGTGCAGGTCGGTGAAATACAGGCCATTGGTTCCGAAGGCCAGGCCGCAGACGCTGGCCGGTCCGTCTCCGACGTATCTGGCGAATTCGGCCAGGTACCTGACATTGTCGTGCTCGTCGATAAACAGCTCCACGATTCTCTTGCCCTTTACGCCCTTCCCTTCGACGTAAGCGTATCCGAAAAGGCCCACAAAGAGGTGATCCTTGTGTCGGGTTCCGAACTGTTCGTCCGCAAAATCGATGGCCGTGGGCGCCTCGGTGTACCACCAGACGAACAGAGAGTTTCTGCGCATCGACTCGGGCCAGCCGTAGTTCTCGCCCGGCAGAATCTTGGCTATGCGATCATCCACCGCCGGGCCGTTGTCGGAGACGTACAGGTGGTCGTCGGATATTCTCCAGGCCGCCCCAAACGGATTTCGAAGACCCTTGGCAAAGACCAAGCTCTTGGGATCGGGATTATCGTCCGGGATCGAACCGTCGACGTTCATGCGAAGAATCTTGCCCCGAAGCTCATGGTCGTCCTGGGCCGCATCCGGGTTCACCATTCCATCCCCAACGTTTACATAAAGCTTCTCATCGTGGATGGTGAGAGCCTGTATCTGGTGAGCCGCGTTGGTGGAGAGAATGCCGTTTAAGACGGTGTGGGATTCGTCAACCTTGAACCCGTCCCTGGTGCTGAACCTGACCACCTTATTCCTGAACGCCTTGCCTTCCCGGTAAAGCATGGAGGCGAAAACGTCTCCGTTCTCATGCACAACTATCCCGGTGACTCCCGATTCCCCCGTACCGGGCATCTTGGAATCGGGCTCGTAGTTCAACAGACCCTCGGCGAAAACGGAGACCTTGAAGTCATCCGTCACCACCTTGATTTTACCGTAGAGCTCAGTCAGGTAGAAGAGCGGACTCCCCTTCTTCTGCTTGGGCCTGGGCACGAAGGCCAGATTGACCGGCAGCGACAGGCCGGAAACGATCTTCTCGATTTTGAAACCGTCTCTCAATTCCCAGTTTCCCTGTCGAACCATATGCTCCTCGCCCCAAACGGTGAGCCCTTTTTATTCCGGCGCGCCGCACACAAAAAGCCGCTTGACGGACCGCAGCGGAGGTTCCTTTAGCAAGGAAGACAATCTCTCCTCCGCTGCAACACTTTCTGATAGCCCGGGTGATCTACTTTTCCATCTTCTTCATCATCTTCACCGAAGCGCAATAGGCGGTCAGGTCGGTGAGCTTCTGGTCATCCCAGGCAAGCGCTTTCCCCTTCAGTGGATTGACGATGCAGAACTGGACCACCTGTTCCAAGGTCATGACCCTCTTGGCCATCGCGAAGTACTTGGGGTATTTGGGCGCCAGGTTGTCCCAGGCGGGAACCACCGTCTCTCCCATCTTGCCTTCCTTGGTTCCTCCCTCCATGTGGCAGGAGTTACAGGTCAATCCGCTCGTCCCCAGTTCCTTGTCGTTGAAAAGCTTCTTGCCGTTCTCGACGGATTTGGCCAATTCCGCCGCTGGATCGGCAGCTTTCATCTCCTTGGCCTCTTCTTTCTGGGCGCACGCATACACGATCAACCCCAGAAACAGGACTATCACTATCAAGACCGTTGTCTTTCTCATCCGAATCACCTCCTTTCATGGATAATGGATGAAATCAGCACGGTCTGCGAGCCTCCCCCTTTCTGTTTGCACCCTAACCCATTCAGGTGCAGATTCCAAAGCACAGAAGCAGCCCTCCGATCTATAAACAGCAATGGTGTTTTTTCTTGTTGTCCCTCTCCGGCAGAATAGCAGAACCGGAATTCGGTGTCAAGGGAAAAAATCCGTCGATACATGCTATCCTGTCGAGTTCACATAAAAACGAACGAGAATCTGTCAATACGGACAGAACGCATGGGGCTCACGCTGGAGGTCTACGCAGTCCAGTCACGGAGTGGAAAGTCCCCGGACCTGCTGCTACCGCAAGTGACAGTATCGGTGATTGCGAGCGGGCAGACGCCCCCCCTACAGGCCCGTCCGGGCGTCCGGGAAGCCCCGCCCTTCGAGAGGCTCAGGGCAGTGAGCGAAGTCGGATTGCCAAAGGCGTGACTCCTTGCAATCCCAATCTTGGAGGGTTCTTGTCAGACTCAAGATGTTGGATAGTCTCCCATACGGGAGACATGTCCGACCTGCTCACAGATTGCGGGGTCGGAAGAACGGAGCTGTTGCCCTACCGCCCACTCACAGGAATAGATCAAGGAATTCCTTGGCAAACGGGCAGGCTTCTGCTTTTCCGGCTCCAAGTCCTTGCATGAAGGGGGCTACCAGGGTTTCGCTGTTAGCGAGTAGAATCAAGGTTAGGTTCTTGTCTATCACTTTCAAATACAAAGCTGAAAAAGAAGCGGTTTGCCAGCCTGTATGATAAACCACTTTGTGGTCTTTGTATTGTCCGATAAACCAGCCGAGTCCGTAAGGTATGCTCTCACCGCTGTTCAGCTTCGTAGATGTGAAAGCCTCATCTTTCGATTCCGGCGAGATCAGCTTATCACTATCCAAGGCCACGTCGAATTTGGCTAGATCCAATACTGTGGAGATGATACCTGCCCCTGCACCAAGGTTGGGCGGCGGATATTCACCCAAGACCAATTCATTCTTCTCATTTCTATAGTATGGCTTGGCCAGCCTTTCCAAAACATGGGGCCTCCATTCGTCAGTCTGTTGAGGTAGCGAATTCTCCATATTCAGATTGAGGATGATATCCTCCTTCACCAGGGTGTAGAAATCTCGCTCCGAGACTTGGTCCACCAACTTCGATAGGGCACTGTAGAGAAATCCGCTATACTTGAAGCTCTCGCCGGGAATCCCTTCTGCTGTGTGAGTCATATGATGTCTCAACGTTATATCATCTCTTTCATAATGGTAGTTCTCAATGATGCCCATGAGTTGAGGCGCGTTTTTCTCAATCCAGTTTCTCGTTTCATCGAAATAGCTGTAATAATCCTTCCAATAGTCTTTTAGCTTGCCATCCAATTCGAGTTTTCCCTTTTCAACCAATCTCAGTATTATGGTTGATGCTATTGGTTTTGTGACTGAGGCAATTCGATAGGGGGTCGAATCAGTTGCCATGATCTGATTTGCGATGTCCGAATATCCAAAACCTTTGGAATATACCGTTTCTTGGTTTGCCAGAACGGCCACCGAAATCGAAGGTAGCTGATACTCTTCTCTTAACCTGACTATCTCCTTTTCGTATCTTTTCAGTTTTGTGGCTAAGTCATTTTCCTTTGATGAAACAAGAGTCGAAAAGATTAGACCCACGAGTATCAAGACGACCAAAGATATTAAGGTCTTACACATCGTTCTCCTCCCATTCACTTTTGTAGATAATCTTGCGCATCGAAATCAATATGGTCTCTACAAAAGCTTACGATTCTGATTGTATATGGTTTCCGGAGAGATCCGTTTTCTGATTTGGCCCCCAGATCAGATGTCGGATAGTCTCCCGCACGGGAGACATATCCGACCTACGAGCGAGCGAAACCTCCCACTTCTTGGTGCCGGGCAAAGCGAGGCAATCCCCTCTTCAGTCAAACGAGAGACAGGGGGATTGCTTCGTCGCCCCCATTTGGGAGCTCCTCGCAACGACCTTGCAGGGGTCTATCTTGGGTGGCGGGGCCTCACATCATGCCGGGTTTCTTGTTCTCGGCGGACCATTTGACGGTCTGCTTTATTCTTTTCTCCCGGGTTTCCGGGCGCTTGGCAGCGGTTATCCACCCAATATACAATCTGCGGTAGCTGGGGGCGAAGTTGTTGAAATTCTCCAGCGCTTTCTTGTTCGCCGATAGCGCCTTCTTCAGATCGGGGGAAACGACGAGCCTTTTCTTTGGAGGGGCGTCTTTTGACTTTTCCTTCTTCTGATTCCCTGCTTGTTTGAATTTGGCCAGACCCGCCTGGTCCATCCTCCCCGCCTTGATCATCTTTCGTGCCCTTTTCTTATTCAACTCTGACCAGTTGCTCTTCTCATTGCGGGGTGTGAATTTCTGGGCATACTTTTCTTCGTCGATCCTTTTGACCGTGCTATCGATCCAGCCGAAGCACAACGCCTCCTCGACCGCATCATCGTATGGGATTCTGGGTTTGCCGGTGTGTTTTTTATAGTAGATCAGCCAAATCTCTTTTTGGCTGTTGTGATTCTTCTTCAGCCATGCCCGCCAGTCGTCTCGATTAACTACATAGAGCGTTTTGTCTTTTTTCACAATGCTATCTCCTCGCCGGGGGTCGGTTCCTGCTGATAGAGAGATCACCCTCACCCCCGCCTGTGGCGGGACCTTCGGCTTAATCCTCTCCCACGGACGTGCCCGTCTGGGCATCAAGGGAGAGGAGACTCCTTCTCCCTTCCTCGGTGCGATAGACGCGGCCAGGCAAGCTGGCCGGGCCGCCCCGCCGCTTCACCTACTCGTCGGCAGATGTATGTATCAACACTTTGCAGACCTCGTCTCCTTGCAGTACCGATTCCAGCAACGCGACCTTGACCGGTCGCACAAGGATATACTCCCATATCGCTTTGTAGAAGCCGGCCCCGCAGTAGCAGTAGGTGAGAGAGATTTTCGCGTTCGATCCTATCGCCTCTCTGATCCTGGGACAATGACAATAGAGTGCTCTTCTCCTCTCCCGATCGGTCTCCTTCAGGTACTCCGCAAGGTTGCCGCTTTTGGGGATTTTTGTGGCAATGATCGTGTTTACCTTGATGACTCCGGCCAAACCCCATCCACGATTCATGATCTCCCCGACCAGATCGTCTTCGAGTCCTAAAGAGGTCTTCAGAAAAGAAACGAATTTGTCGCTGAGCATCTTGTGGGCCACGCCGATATCTTTTGTTTTTGCATATGCGTCCCTGATGTCGTCCAACTCAGATTCGGGATACTGGCAGGCACAGCCGGTCATGACCTCTATTCTCTTTTCTTGGTCCACCAAAGCATCCAGGCGATCCATGGCCTGCTTGGTCCACTCGATGATCTCATGCGAATCAGAGTCCGACGTGAGCCTCTCGCTCCCCTGCAGTATCTTCTTTCTGGTATCTTCTCCGACAATCTTGTCCAGACAGGAGGAGAATTTCGACAGCCACGATCTTTCAAAATCGGTTTGGTTCACTTTTTCGCCTCGGCAGTTTTGCATGGAATATGGGTTGGCGCTGCGATCAGCGGGAGAGCCTGTAGAAGACATAGGGAGCTACCGTGATCCAGACCAGCACCAACACCCAGAGCCTGCCCTCGAAGATGTTGTAGTCGTGAAACAGTCTGGTCCAGGGATGTTTCATGACGTAATGTCCAAACAGAAACTCGAACGCGACGGTTAGAATCAGCCATACGAGGCCAATCGCTACGGCCTCGGCAGACGACCGGATCTTCCAGAGTAGGGTCAGCGCCCAGATGTAGAGGCCGAAGAGGACGATCCCGGTTACCGTGGAGACCTGGTGCGCGCGCAGCTCACCCAAAGCCTTCGTGTATCCGTATTGGCGAATCGTACCGTTTATGATCCCGATGATGGGCATCAAGAGCCACGCTGCCATATACTTGAGAATCATTCACCCCACCTCTTCAGAAACTCCCGTGCCTTTTTCCTGGTTGTCGGACTCTTGCTGTCAGTCTGTTTCTTCACGAATTCCAAAATCTTCTTCTTGCTCTTGGCTGTCTCGAAGTACTCAGAGAATGCCTCGATGGCATAGCCTGCGATCAGGTCCCTGCGTTCGGGAGGGTGATGCGTTTTATCTATGGCCAATAGCTTATTCGTAATCTTGGTCTGCAACTTCGGCTTTGCATGGGCGATCTTTGCGGAGTTGCCCGCGACGTGCGAAGCTGGAATTATGCTCTTGTCGTCGAGCAGCCCATAGAATTTGTCGAATATCTTCTCAAACCTGCTCTTCGTGTCGACCTTTGTCAGGTTTGTTATAATGTGTATGGCGATGTACTTGAAATAGGTGTTTGGGCTGCTCAGCAGATCGGCGAAGAAATCCCACCTGGCGTACAGAACCTTGGGGTGCTCCTCGCTTATAAGCAGCAGGACCTTAAAGCAGTTGAACCTGATTCTCTCCTTCTTGGAAAGCACGCCTTCAAGAAGCTCGGACAGAACGGCATCATCCTCTAACGCCTTCTTGGCCAGTTTCTTGATGTTGATGTTCTTCTTGTTCAGCTCGGCCAGCATGCTATTTCAGCTCCTTTTTCATGATGTTCATAAACCTGGTGTTGCTTATGGGATGATCGGCCACCAGTTTGCCATCCAGGATGATGCTGAAGACTCCAAATGGTGAAGGGGCGCCTTGCGCTTGCTTGCTGCTTTTCAACTCGACGATCCTAGGTTTGATGCGGTAGGTCTTTTCCGCTGTCTCACAGATTTCCCTGAGCGCCTTTGCCACATAAGAACATTGATCCGATCGGATGATGGTCAGGCCTTTATGATACTTGCGAAGCCTCTTATCCCAGTCATCTTTGAAGCGGGGCGAAGGCGCATCTTTCTTGAGCTTCTTGGCCATCAGCTCGAAATCGGGCGGCGCTGTGTCGACGATCTCGAAGCCTTTCTTGAGAAATAAATCCTTGCTCGCCATCCAGGTGCCCTTGCGGGTGACGACCGCCGCGCCATACATCTTCTCCCTCTTAGCGTCCTTGAGGCAATCATCCACCAGGAGTGATCCATATCCCTTGCTCTTGAGTTTCTTGGGTATTATGAAGAGGCAGTGGACGAACATGTAACCGTCCGCTTCGACAGGCCGCCAGGCGTACTTGCCTGGAACGTATTCTATCATACCCACGGACCCGTCCTCAGCCGCATGCAGGATTTTGACCTTCATGCCCTCTTCGAAGCGCTTCTTCAACCAGTCGGTCTTCCGCTTGTAGCCCTCCTGCTTGATGTTTTTGTAGCCGCAAAGAGGGTAGTCACAGATATTGTCTCCGTTTGTATCGATTACTCGGATTCCACTAATCACGAAAAGCCTCACGTCATGTCATATGCAAAGAAGCGGAGCCCTGCACCATCCGGTGCAGGGCGCGGAGGCCGGGATTCGTCGTCAGACCCTGTCTTCGACCCTGAGCTCAGACCGAAGGGAGCGAGTCCGCCCCTCGGCTTCACTCGGGGCGGTGAGCCTGTCGAACCGCAGGACGAGTCGAAGGGAACCCGTGAATCAACCATCCCTTCTTCTCTCTACGCCACCCTTTCAACTGAGCCTCTCTTCTGCGTGCACTTGCATAGCTTTCATGCTTTTCCGAGTAAACCAACTTGACAGGCCTTCGTCTCTTCGTGAAGCTTGCCCCCTGTCCTGAATTATGTTCCTTGACACGATCTGCTAAGTCTGTGGCGACCCCCACATAGTACGCATTGTCATTGCAGCGCAAAACGTAGACGAACCATATTTTGGTTCTTTTGTACATCCTGGCCCTTCGACAAGCTCCCTTCGACTCTGCTCAGGGAGGGTGAGCGAAGCCGAACCCTCAGGGCCATTGCCTAACGGCAATGGCGGAGAGGCCGGGATTCGAACCCGGGGTAGAGTTATAAGCCCTACAACTGCTTAGCAGGCAGCTGCCTTCAGCCAACTCGGCCACCTCTCCGGAAAACCGTCGACGGTCTACAGTCGACCGTCCACGGCTAAACCTCAAAAACAATCTACGTTACAAACCCTGCAACTGCTTATCCCGCCAAAGGCGGGACTTCAGCCCATCTGGACCACCTCTCCGGGAAATTCAGTCAATAGTCAGCAGTCAACAGTCAATAGTACGAGAAGAGGCTTCCGTGCGAGGGGACATCAGGATCTGCGGGGGCGTGTTTTTCTGGCCTCGACCTTGATGCTCACTATTCTCCCCTTGATCCTGTCGCTCATCCCCTCCTCCAAGAACACCTTTTCGTCCAATACTTTGATTCGGCTGAACCCGGCCTTCCTGATGGCGCTCAGATACCCCTTTCTTACCAGCGCTCCCCCTATGCACTCGGCCCAGGCCGAGAACGATCTCTTTATCTCGTCGGGCAGCTCGCAATCGGTGACGATGTCGGAGACCACCATTCTTCCTCCCGGCCTCAACACCCGGAACCCTTCTGCGAAAACCCTCTCCTTGTCCGGGGAGAGATTGATCACGCAGTTGCTTATGATCACGTCCACCGATTCATCCTCGACCGGCAGGTTCTCGATCTCGCCTATCCGGAACTGCACGTTCTTGTATCCGCCTTTCCTGGCGTTCACCTTGGCCCTTCTTATCATCTCCGGGGTCATGTCCACCCCGATAACCCAACCGGTTTCTCCGACCTTGTTGGCTGCCAGAAAGACGTCCACTCCCGCACCGGAGCCCAGATCCAGAACCGTCTCTCCCTTCTTCAGCGAAGCTAAGCCCCCCGGATTGCCGCATCCCAAACCCATGATGGCCGATTCCGGTATATTCTTCAGTTCCTCCGAAGAATAACCGATAGCCTTGGCCTGTTCGATAACGGTAACTCCGTTGCAGCTGCAACAGGCTTCCCGCTTCTTAGCGATGCTGCCGTACCTGTTCTTGACGAAGTTCTTGATTCTTCTCTCTTTGGCTTTCTGGATCGTCATCTCTATCACCCGTTAAGTCTTATCATCGGCGTCACAACGGCCTCCGGAACTCTATTTTCAGTATACTAAAACTTTCCTTTAACGCAAGGCTTTTTTGCCAACCACCGGGGCCCCGCTGCAGGATATTGGCTCGGACGGACTTAACTGCTCGGCTCGAAATAGGAAACTTTCCTCTTCATCCGAACGTAAAAACCGGTGTGAAGGCCGATTTCAGAAAATCGCGGCCCGAAGGCAAAGAAAGCTGTATCGGAGTTCGGAGAAGCATTGCAGTTGTCAGATTGTTTCTGGTCAGGGAATCCTAAGGAGCTTTAAGCAGGAGGAACGAAATGAGAAGGGAAATCCTATCGGTAACCGTTGCCGCATTATTGGTGCTTTTTCTTCTTGCTCCCCTTTTGCCGGCTCAGGCCGGAAGGATTTGCGGGACCGTTTACACCAGGGATGGTGAGACGTTTGAGGGCCCCATCCGTTGGGACAAGAACGAAGCTTTCTGGGACAACATCCTGGATGGCACCAAGAAGCGGGACGGGAAGCGTGAGGAGGGAAGACGGCGGGAGAAGCGGATCAGCATTTTCGGCCTGGACATCACCTGGGATGAGAAGGGCTACGAGAGCCGCAATGCCAGTTCGGGCATCCGGTTCGGCTACCTGAAATCCCTGGAGCGGCGAACCAGAAACAGGGCCAGGCTGGAACTCAAGAACGGTGAGAGCATAACCTTCTACGGTTCCAGCAGCGACGTGGGTTCCGGGGTGAGGGAGATCATCATCGATGACCCCAGGGAAGGCGAGGTGGAGCTGGATTGGGACGACCTGGACATGATCGAGTTTGCCGAGTGTGATCCCGACCTGATCACCAAACCCGAAACCCGGATCTACGGAGAGATGGAGACACGACGGGGCGACAAATATAAGGGCTTCGTCACCTGGGACGTGGACGAGCTCTTCTACTCCGACATACTGGACGGAGAACAGAAACACCGCAAGCGAAAGATCCCCTTCGGAAAGATCAAGAGCATCGAGCGAAGATCGTCCAGCTCCACCTGGGTGTATCTGAGAAACGACGATAAACTGAGATTATCGGGCACCAATGACGTGAACAGCGGCAACCGGGGTATCGTGGTTCACGATCCCGATTTCGGACGAGTGACCGTTGGGTGGGACGACTTCGACCGGCTGGAGCTTCTGGATGAGGGAGAGAAATACCTGCTGACCTATGATAGATTCGAAGGTCCGGAACGGCTCTACGGCGTGGCCTATGATGAGGACGGAGAAAGCTACGAGGGATTCATCAGGTGGGATGACGACGAAACCTATACCTGGGAATTGCTGGACGGGGAGTACCGGGGGGTGGAGATCGACGTGGAGTTCGCACAGATCGCCGAGATCGAAAAGGTCTCCTCGCGCTCCTGCCGAGTGACCATGAAAAGCGGGAACCGCTTCAAGCTCTCCGGCTCCAACGACGTTAATGACGAGAACAAGGGAATTTTCATAACCACCGAGGACGGCGACGAGGTCGAACTGGACTGGTACGATTTCGACAAGGTGGTATTCAAGCGCAAATAGGAGCCTCGATTAGATTGATCTTTGTGCTGTGCCGGGATGTGGTGGCTTTGGCTGGGGCAGGGGTTAAACCCCTGCCCCAGCCTTTTTTACTGCGAAGTCCCGACTCAGCAAGCTAACTTCTATTCCTTGACGCCCTTGACGAAATCGAGTAGACCTCGAGCGATAGCCTTGGCGCACCTCCCCTGGAACTTGTCAGTTCTAAGAAGCGCCTCCTGCTCGGGAATCATCATGAAGGCAGACTCGACCAGCACCGCGGGAAGCTGGCTGGGCCTGGTAAGAACCAAGTTTCCATAGTATGTGCCGAAATCCGGAAGCTTGAGTTCCTCGAGCAGTTCGGATTGAATCTCCCTTGCCAGGGCCAGGGATTGGGGGTGGTAGTAGTAGGTGCTGCTGCCATTATTGTAAAAGGGATTGACTCCATCGGGGAGCGCGTTGTTGTGGATGCTGATTAGGATGTCACAGCCTTTTTCGATGGCGCTCTTGGGACGATCATAAAGAGTGAGACCCTCCGTGCCCGTTCTGGTCATCACCACCTCCGCCCCGTTCCTTATCAGGATCTTCTTTAGCTTGTTGGCGACCTCAAGATTAACCTCCCTTTCTGTCAAGCCGGTTGGGCCAACCGCTCCCGGATCGGGCGAATGTCCCGGATCCAGGCAGATCCGCAGACCCGTTAGCCCGCTCTTTATCTTTGGCTGATGTCTTATCTCCAGGATCAACCTGTTGCCCTGGTAGAAGACATCATATCCCCACTGCTGTTTCTGATTCAGAGAGACCTTGAGCTGGTAAACGTCCTTCTTCGGCTGATCCCAGTCGATCCCCGATATCAGCTCGTCCTCCGAATCGTACCTGATCCAGTCGGTATTGGAGGTTACGCCGTAGACGGTCAGGAATAGAGCCGACGGCTCTGTCTGTTGCTCCACCCTAAAGGGGAGCTTCTCCTGTAACAATAGCGCGACCTGCGTCTTCCCGTCCAGCCTCTCGGTCTGAATCGTCGTAAGGATGCCCTTCGGAATCGGAGTGCCGGCGGGCAGAACCGTGATGCTGTCCTGATGCACCCAGGCGTCCTCTCCGGGCGCCAATCTCAACCGCACCCACTCGCCCCTCCTCCCGCTGGCAACCGCTCTTATGCCGGGCGGTTGATAGAGGAGTGTGTAACCCAATTTGGGGCCGGACCGGGCCACCACTGACGAGCCCACAAACTCCACCACCTGTGGAATCGAATCATCTCTTATGGTGATCCTGCTGCGCGAGGACTCGGTCACGTAGACGCTGTCCTCAGCGAGTTTCTTTACCAGCTTGAAGTTAATCTTTGCCCGGTCTACTGTATCTGATTCCTGGATCATGTAGATGCCGGTGTAGGTCCCTGCAACCGGAGATGACCCTGATATCTTCCTCTCACTCCAGGCCTGTTCTTCCGGAAGATTCGAGGGGCGCTCGGACGATTCTATCATGGGAACATCCCCCGTCAAACCAGCGATGGAGAAACTCGCCCGGCATCCGGGAGTACCCCTAAACCTCGTTTCCAAGATGTCACCGGCCGTGAGGATCAGATCTTGTCTGGGCAGGATGCTCCCTCTGACGATGCAGAAACTGTCCTCCGGCACGGGGAAAGTGCCCGGTGGGACCTTAACCGACACCTTCTTGACCGAAACTGCAGCTCCCTTTTCGGCCGTGAGCTCGAACACAAAATCACCGGGCGCCAGGGGCAGGAAGGCTAAGAATGCTCCATTTGGATGGACTTTTGTCTTGAACCCGTTTATGGTCAACTTGGACTGGGGAGTAACCGACCCGAAGATGAAGGTGGAATCGGAGGCGCCGATGCGGGCTCCCTTCAGCGGATAGATCACTGAGATCCGGGGCGGTGTCTCTTCCTCGGGATAGCCTGAGCTTGCTGCGCAGAAGACCAAAAGAGCGAATAGACTGAAGACGATTTTGAGCTTTTCCCTTTTCATACTTCCTTACTTTCGGATAGATTTGAGCCTTGCCTTGTTCGTGCGGGAATCAGATTTCCCGCACCAGGTTGCTCGGGAATTCTCCCGCGCACCGGGATCCTGGTGACAATTCCCGAGCGAACTTGAGATTCTAGCTCTTCCTTGGAGTGACCCCCAGTCCGGGCAGGTCTGACAGGTAAAGTTTCCCCCGCTCCTTTTTCAATCCCTCAAATGGATCGTTTGCCACCAAAAGGTTGCCATCCAGGTCGAGATAATCGACCAGCGAACCCAACTGGGCGGCCGCCGCAATCCCCACCGAGCTTTCGATCATGCAGCCCAGCATGACCATCAAGCCGTGCGCTCTGGCCGTGTGGATCATCCTTAGGGCCTCCCGGATTCCGCCGCACTTGGCCAGCTTTATGTTGATACCGTCGCAGCATCCCACGAAACCCGGTATATCCTTGGAGGTCATCAACTGCTCATCGATTATGATCGGAATCCCCGCCTCTTGTTTTATCCTCCTCAATCCGGCCTTGTCTTGCGGGTCAATGGGCTGCTCGACGAACTCGATGCCATACTCCTTGAGCCGATCGATTTTCTCCAAAGCTTCTTCCGTACTCCACCCGGCGTTGGCGTCTACTCTGATCTTGGCATCGGTCACCTCCCTCACCGCCTTGACCATCTCCAGGTCGTTCTCCACCCCAACCTTGACCTTGTAGACAAGAAATTCGCCTGCCAGCCTGGTCTTCTCCTTCATCTTCTCCGTCGTGTCTATGCCGATGGTGTACGAGGTGATAAGCGGCACACCGCCGTCCAATCCCAGGAGTTGATAAACCGGGATGTTGAGCTTTTTTGCCACCAGATCATGCAGCGCCATGTCGATTGCGGCCTTGGCGGAGAAATCCCCGGAGAGATTCTTATCTAAGTTAGACAGAACTGATTCAAGCTGAGAAGGATCGTCACCGAGTTGGCCTTTAACCTTTTCCAAGCAGCGGATGACCGTCTCGGCGTTCTCCCCGTAGTACCGGGAAGGCGCAGCTTCGCCGATCCCTTCATCAATGCGGACGATTACGTTCTTCTTGAGTTCTGTTACTGAACGAGAGATGCGAAAGGGGTGCTTCAGTTTCAGATCGACTGTGTGATAGGTCAAATTCATAGGCTATGTGAGCACTACTTCGCCCCTCGATCCCCCCTCTGTGAGAAGAAAAGCGGACGCGTTCAGTTTACCTTTGATCTCTGGCTGTAAACCGCGGGGAGTCTCTTTCCCATGCGAGTCATGATCTCATACCCGAATGTCTTGGTCCATTCGCCCAGATCATGCGCGGTGATTTCATCTTTCCCCTGTTTTCCCATCAGCACCACCTCGCTTCCCACCTTCACACCCGGGATGCGACTTATGTCCACCATGAAAGCATCCATACAGACACGACCCACCACGCGGGCTCTCTTGCCTTTTACCAGTACCTCCCCCTTGTTGGAGAGAAGCCGGCTGTACCCGTCGGCATATCCCAAGGGGATGCTGGCAATCGTTGTCTTCCGCCGCGCGATGTAGGTTCTTCCGTAACTGATGGGAGTTCCCTTACCCACCTCTTTTATGAAAACCACCTTGCTCTTGAGGCTCATCACCGGCTTGAGGCGGATGGACTCGGAGGTTTCGGACGAGGGGTAAAGCCCGTAGAGAATGTGCCCCACCCTCACGTGATTAAAGTAGCTGGCAGGTATGTCGAGCACCGCTCCGGAATTGGCGATCGAGGTTATGGGAATGTGATTTGAATGAGCCTTAAGATCATCCAGGGCATTCTTGAAGACTCCAAGCTGCTTGTAAGCGAAGCCCTTCTTCTTGGCATCCGCGGTGGAAAACTGGGAGAGGACGCCTTTCAGGCGAATATTGGGAAGCGCTCTTATCTTCTTGGCCAGCTCCGTGGTGTGTTCGGGCACCACGCCGTAACGACCCAGGCCGGTATCGATTTCGATGTAGACGCTGCACAGCTTATTCTGTCTCCTGGCCTCCTGCGAGAGACTCTTGACCAATTTCAGATCGGTTACCACCTGCTCCAGGTCGTATTCCACGATCTTCTTTGCACGCCGGTGCGGCTCGGGATAGAGGTTGACGATGGGCGCCTTTATCCCCTTCTCTCTCAGTTCTGCTCCCTCCTCCACGATGGCCACTCCCAATGAGTCGGCACCGTTTTCCAGCACCACGCGCGAAACCGGGTAAGCCCCGTGTCCGTAGCCGTCCGCCTTCACCACCGCCAGCATCTTGACACTCTGGCCCAACTTCTTCCTGATGCTCCTGACGTTAAACGCCAGAGCGTCCAGGTCAATTTCCAGATATGCTGGTCTGAGAGAATTATTGTTGCTGGTGATCATCCGATTCTCCAACAGCCTGCAGTTCCTTACCTAAATACGTTCATTATATATCGAGATCAAGGCGAGTTGTCAAGTCAAATTAAAGAGGCAGTTTGGTCGTCTGGGTGGGCTGTTCAAGCTTGACAGGGTGACGTACAACGATATATTGCACCCGCCGATCACCCGAAACCAGGATCAGGCAAAGCCGACATGGGAAAGACCAATCCAAAATCCAGGAGCACCGCGACCAAAACCGAAGTCTCGGCCAAGGTCTTCGAGCGAGCCTTCATTCCCTGGATGGCGGTGCTGATCCTTGTCCATCTGCTGGCCATGTATGTCGCTCCCGAATACATGTGGGGGGTGCACTTTTACCATTTCTATCCTGTCTGGCTTGGCTGGGTCCTGGTCTTGCTTAGCCTGATGATCCTCATTCCGGGCGTAAGCGAATCCATCTATGTGAAACTGGAAGCACTGACTAAGAAGGTCAAGAAGCCGTTTGACTCGGTTGGCCAGAACAAGAGCTTTCTCGTCCTGAGCTTGGCCTCGCTTCCCGTCTTCTGGATCTTCCGCAACAGGCTGCATCTTCTGGGAGACGGCTACTTTCGCATCACCGACCTGCCCGAGGGGAGACTTCATCTCCAGGAGTGGCTGGACGCGTTCATTCATCTGGTGGTCTATCGGGTGATGGTCAAGCTGGCCCCAACCTGGACGCCCGAGTTAACCTATTCGATCATCAGCGTGCTTTGCGGGGGAGCGTTCGTTTTCCTTGCTTTCAAGGTATCTGCGCTGCTTGGTAAAACGGGAATGGGGAAGACCTTGATCTTTGTCTTCTTGATCTCCCTGGGATCGGTGCAGCTCTTCTTCGGATACGTGGAGAGTTACTCCATCCTTCAGGTGGCGCTCTTGGCTTACATTCTCTTTTCGGCGAGGTATCTGTTGCGAAGGGGGAGCATCTTTCCTGCTTTGGCGGCTTTCGTTGTCAGCATCGGTCTGCACGTCACCTCGTTGGTCTTCGCCCCTTCGTTTGTCTATCTTCTTCTCAGAAAGAACAGGGGGCGTTCGGGGAAGAAGGGCTCGGCGGCCAAGACAAAGTGGAATCCTCTTGTTATCGGGGGTTTGATCTTAGCCTCATGTCTGGTGATCTTTTGGGTTTACACAGTAGCCACCGGCTTGCAGAAGACCGGGAAAGGTATCTTCGTTTTGCCGTTGATAGCTTCCGAGAACTATTCATTCGGCATGTTCTCCTTAGCTCATATCTCGGAGTTTGCCAACCAGCTCCTGCTGCTCTCCCCCTTGGGCATCTCTCTTATAATCTTCTTCCTTCTCTTCAAGATCAAACACAAGGAATTCAGAAACGGGTTGATAAACTTCTTTATCATTGCCACCTCCTTTGCGCTGGTCTACCTCTTCGCGTTCAATTTCACCCTGGGAAGCGCGGATTGGGACTTGATGTCGATGCCTGCTCCGTTCATCGGCCTGTTGGGGATACTGCTTTTCCTGAGGTGGGGGGAAGAACAGTCCACCGTCCACGGTCAACCGTCCACGGCTCAAAACCGCTCTGACGCCGACGGACGCAAACCAGAAAAGACACCTGTGACGAGGCCACTTCTCGGAAGGCGATTCCGGGCTTGGGGGGTGATCTTCATCTGGTTCTCGCTTTTCCACACGGTGCCCTGGGTGATGATCAACGCCGAAGGCCAGCGGTCTCTGGATCGTTACCTTATGATTCAGGAGAACGATCCTCATCCGGTGGACGAGACCGGGTACAACCTGTACAAGGTTGCCAGGATATTAAAAGGCGCCGGTCTGGAGGACGAACTGTTGGGCTTGTATCGGAGAGCCATCGAAAAAGACCCCGCCGATACGGTCAGCTACTACAACCTGGCCAACTGGCATAACCGGCGAAAGGAGTTCGACCCGGCCATAGGTCTCTTGGACACACTGCTGAGCATAGCCCCGGCCTATCCCGAGGCACACTGGCTGATGGGAAACGTTCTTCTCAGGAACAACCAGGCTGCCCGGGCGCTGCCCTATATGGAGAAAGCCCGGCCCCACCTGGAACATCGTCTGGACTTCCTCTATCAACTCTGGAGCGCATATCACTCCAATGGTCTCGACACCCTGGCGGCAGCCTGCGCCGAAAAGATGATCAGGCTGAAGCCCGATTACGTGGACGCTTATCATCTGCTGGCATTGGCGAGCATGGCACTGGGTGATCACCAGACGGCCAGGCAGGCCTGGGAGCGCATCCTGACCATCGACCCCAACGATTCTCGAGCCATCTCCAACTTAAGAGGCCTGGAGAATCCGGAAGAGTAAGCTAACCCTACAACTTTGACCGCTTGCCCTGTTCAAACTTGACACTCGTTTGCATGCAGCTATATTGGGGGTGCCGATTAATAGGACTTATCGGAGAGCGGAACCCGACATGAAAGCTGTCGATCCAAAAGAAAAGAAACAGCCTGCCAGAAGGCGTATCTCGGGCCGGCTCTTCGACTCCGTCTTTCTCCCCTGGATGGCGGTCTTGATCCTTCTTCACCTGCTCGCTCTGTATGCTGCTCCCGCCTATATGTGGGGAGTTCACTTCTACCATTTCTATCCAGCCTGGATCGGCTGGATTCTGGTGCTGGCGAGTCTGGCCATGCTGATTCCGGGCGTCAGCAGTTCCCTCTATCTGAAATTCGATGCGCTGGCCAAGAAGGTGAAGAAGCCTTTTGATTCGATGGGTCAGAACAAGAGCTTTTTGGTCTTGAGCCTCATCTCACTTCCCATCTTCTGGGTCTTCCGCAGCAGGCTGCATCTTCTGGGGGACGGCTACTTCCGAATCACGGACCTGCCCGAGGGGAGACTTCACCTGCAGGAGTGGCTGGACGCATTCATTCATCTTATAGTGTATCGCGTTATGATCAAGCTGATCCCCGGTTGGACTCCCGAGTTAACCTATGCAATCATCAGCGTGCTATGCGGAGGGGCATTCGTCTACCTGGCCCTGAAGTTGTCCGCAGTACTGGGGAAGACCGGTTTGGGAAAGTCCTTGATCTTTTTCTCCCTGATCTCATTGGGATCTATTCAGCTTTTTTTCGGTTACGTGGAGAGCTACTCCATACTTCAGGTGGCGCTTTTGGCTTACATCCTCTTCTCGGCGCTCTATCTTCTGCGGAGGGCAAACATGGTCCCTGCCGTGGCGGCTTTTGTCCTAAGCGTCGGTTTGCACGTCACCTCGTTGGTCTTCGCCCCGTCGCTCATCTATCTTGTGACCAGAGCCAATAAGGACCGGTCAGGAAAGAAGGCCTCGCCGGCCAAGACCATCTCTAATGCCTTCGTCTTTGCGGGTTTGATGGTGGCCTCCTTCCTGGTGGTATCCTGGATCTTCGTGGTTGCCACCGGGCTGGAGAAGACCGGCAAGGGCATTTTCATCCTGCCTTTGACCGCGACGGTAAGCTATAAGTTCGGGATGTTCTCCTCAGGGCACATATCGGAGTTTGCCAACCAGCTTCTGCTCCTTTCTCCGCTGGGCATATCTCTGATGGTCTTCTTCCTTTTCTTCAAGATCAGGTACCGGGAGTTCAGAGACAGGTTGACCAATTTCCTGATCCTCGCCAGTTCCTTTGCATTGGTCTATCTTTTCGCGTTCAACTTCACCCTGGGGAGCGCGGACTGGGATTTGAGATCGATGCCCGCTCCCTTCATCGGCCTTTTGGGCATGCTGCTTTTCCTCAGGTGGGGGGAGAAATCGTCCACGGTCCACGGTCCACCGTCCACAGCTCAAAACCGCTCCGATGCCGACGGACCCAGACGAGAAAAGGTGCCTCCGACAAGGTCACCTGTCGCAAAACGGCTCGGGGCTTGGGGAGTGATCTTCATCTGGTTTTCGCTCTTTCACACGGTTCCCTGGGTAATGATCAACGCGCATCACCAACGATCTCTGGATCGTTATCTTCTGATTCAGGAGACCGATCCTCATCCGGTGGACGAGACCGGCTATAACCTGTACAAAATAGCCAGGATCTTGCGAATGGCGGAATTGCCGGATGAGATACCGAGCATGTACGAAAGGGCCATCGCCAGAAACGCCTACGATACCCTCAGCTATTTCAACCTGGCTGCTCATCATCACCAGAATGAGCTGTATGATCGGGCCATTCCTATCCTGGATACCCTGCTGAAGGTGGACCCGGCCTATCCCAAGGCCAACTGGATGATGGGGAATATCTACGTGAAACGGAAGGGATACGCGAAGGCGCTCCCTTATCTGAAGAAAGCTTACCCCTATCTGGCAGACAATACGGATTTCCTCTATGAGCTGGGGGCCTCGTACTTTCAGACAGGAGAGACTCAGAAGGCCGGAGAGATCGCCGCGGATATCCTGGAGTTGGATCCTTACTACGTGGACGCCTACCATCTTCTGGGCTCGTCATACGCCAGACTGGGGGATTTTGAGCAGGCCAGAGTTGCCTGGGAGAAGGTCTTGACTCTCGATCCCCGGGATACCATCGCCATAAATAACTTGAAGGAACTGGAGAGGTTTCTGGAAAAGTAGTCTGCGGTCTCTACTCCTTGTCCGGCTTCCTCTTCTTCCTCCACCAGGCCAGTCTTTTTTTGATCTCCTTTTCGAAGCCGAAGTCGGTCGGGTGGTAGTATTTTCGATCTTTCAGATTCTCCGGCAGGTAGGTCTCGTCCACGAAGTGATCCGGATGATCGTGGGGATACTTGTAGTCCTTTCCGTATCCCAGATCCTTCATCAGCCCGGTGGGGGCGTTGCGGATATGCAGGGGAACCGGCAGGGCCTGGGTCTTCTGGATCTCATCCTGCACCAGATTGAAAGCTTTGTAGATGGCATTGCTTTTGGGTGCGGTGGCCAGATAGATGGCCGCCTGGGCCAAGGAGAGTTCGCCCTCCGGCGAACCGAGAAAGTGATAGGCCTCCTTGGCGGCGATGGCAACCTGAAGCGCCCTCGGATCGGCATTTCCGATATCCTCTGATGCGAATCGAACCATCCGGCGGGCAAGAAAGAGAGGATCCTCGCCCCCGGCCAGCATCCGCCCCAGCCAGTATAGCGCGGCATCCGGATCGGATCCTCGCAGGCTCTTGTGGAAAGCCGAGATTATGTTGCAATGCTCCTCGCCCCCCTTGTCGTAGACCAAGGCCTTCTTCTGCATGGTCTCCTGGGCGATCTTAAGGGTGACCTTGCGTTTCCTGGCCTTGTCCGGATGAGTGGTCAGTGCGGCAAACTCCAGGGTGGACAATGCCACCCGTGCATCGCCATTTGCCATCTGGGTGATATAGTCCAGGGCATCCTCTTCCAGTTCCACATTCGAGCCTCGCAACCCTGTTTTTTTATCCTCGAGAGCCCGGTTGACTATGATCTTCAACTCCTCCTGGCTCAGAGGATTCAGCGTGTAGACCTTGGCCCGGGAGAGCAGCGCCGAGATGACCTCGAAGGAGGGGTTCTCGGTGGTGGCGCCGATTAGAATGACGTTTCCCTTCTCCACGTGAGGAAGAAAGGCGTCCTGCTGAGCCTTGTTGAACCGATGGACCTCGTCCACGAAGAGGATGGTCTTCCGGTTCTGCAGTTGTTTCATCCTGGCCGCCTCGTTCATCACCTGCTTGATCTCCTTGATGCCGGAGAGGACAGCGGAAAAGGAGATGAAATGAGCGCCGGTGGCCTTGGCTATGATCTGAGCCAGGGTGGTCTTCCCGGTGCCGGGCGGCCCCCAGAGTATGAGCGATTGGATCTTGTCCTCCTCGATCGCCCTTCGCAGAACCGACCCCTTGCCCAGGATGTGCTCCTGCCCTACGAACTCCTCCAGGGTCTCCGGGCGCATCCGGTCGGCCAGAGGGGTTTCCGACAACCCTTTCGGCTTTTTTCCTTTTTCGAACAGATCCATCACAAAACCTGACGGTCAACGGATGAAACGGATTCTAGCCGCTGGGCTTTCATCCGATGCATCAGTCTTCAATGCCTACAGGTCGGGGAACCTGGCGGCCTTCGTGAATGACAACCATAGAAAAAGTCAACCTGCTTTGCGTATCTTCAACATCTCCAGTATTCGATCAAGCTCGCGCAGCCGGAATACATACGAAAAAACAGAATAACTGACCAAGCCAAGAATCAGAATCACCACCAGCCCCAGGATCTTCTCGAGCAATGGGGCCGTCCTTAGATTCGGTCCGAGGCGGTCAAGGTAAATCCATATTGCCGCCCCCATCAGGGCGGCCGATGACAATATCCTGAACGTGGTGCCCACAATATCCTTTCTGTCAAGCGGCCCGATTCGTTTGTCCAAAATCCTCAGCAGCAAAAAGAGATTGGTCATGGAGGCCACGGAAGCGGCCAGAGCCAGTCCCCTGAATCCCATCGGACCCATCAAGATCAGATTCAGAACGATGTTTACGGCGACCGCAACCACACTGGTCTTGACCGGGGTCTTGGTGTCCCCCATGGAGTAGAACGTGGAGGCGGTCAGCCTGACCGATGAATAGGCGAAAAGGCCGATACAGTAGAAGATCAAAGCCTGGGAGGTGGCCACCGTGTCGAGATAGGTGAACCTGCCGTGCTGAAACAGGACCGAGATGACAGGCTTTGATGCCACCGCCAGAAATACCGCCGAGGGAATGGCCAGGAAGAAGACCAATTTCAGAGAGGAGGTGAAGGTCGAGAGCACCTCTCCCATCTGCTTCTTGGCGGCGTAGGCCGAGATGATGGGGAAGGTGACGGTTGCCACCGCCACGCCAAAAACCCCTATGGGAAACTGCATCAGCCGGAAGCTGTAATTCAGGTATGAGACGCTGCCCTGGGGAAGGAGTGACGCTATCAGCGTATTGACGAATATATTGACCTGGGTGGATGCCAGCCCTAAGGTGGCCGGTGCCATCAGCAGAAGGATTCGTTTGACTCCGGGATGACGGAGGCTGATCCTGAACCGGTACTTAAATCCTATCTTTCTCAAAAGGGGAAGCTGAATGGCCAGTTGGCCGAATCCCCCTAAAAGCACGCCTAAGGCCATGCCGATGATGGGCGGGTCGAAATGGGGCGAAAGAAGAATGCCGCCTGCGATCATCCCCAGGTTGAACATGGTGGGGGCCAGGGCCGGCACCCCAAAACGCCTGAAGGTGTTCAGAATCCCCATCACCAGCGCGGCCAAGGCCACCAGGAGGAGGAAGGGGAACATGATGCGGGAAAGGAGGGTGGTCAACTCCTGCTTTCCCGCCTCATCTCCGAACCCGGGGGCCATCAGTCGAACGATATAGGGCGAAAAGACGACCCCCAAGATCACTATGACGCACAGGGCGACCAGCAGCAGATTCAGCACCAGGTTGGCCAGCTCCCACGCCTTCTGCCTGCCCTGGTTGGTGACATGATCGGTGAACACGGGGATGAAGGCCGATGAGAGCGCGCCTTCGGCGAACAGGTCGCGCAGCAGATTGGGTATGCGGAAGGCGGCGATGAAGGCGTCCGTAGCAAAGCCGGCGCCAAAGAGATAGGCAAACACCTGCTCCCGCACCAGGCCCAGAACACGGGAGAGGAAGGTGGCCGAACTGACCACCCCGGTCGATCTGGCGATCTTATCTTCTTCCCGATTCGAGTTCATCACAAATACTCAAGTTCCCGCCCGACAGAGAGACGGGGTGAGGTCCACACAGGACCAAGAAACCGGTTTTTTTGAGCTTGACAATTAAGATTTTCACTCTATATTCCGTAAACTGTAGGTCAACCGTATTAACAAAGCAAGGAGAGAAGCATTGCCCACTCACAAGTCAGCCAAAAAGAGGCTCAAGACCAACGAGAGGTCGAACATAAGGAATCGGGCCGTCAAGTCTCACGTACGAACAGTGGTCAAGAATGCGGAAACCTCTGTTGACGAGGCCTCGCTCAAGGAGGCTGTTTCGGCCTTGGACCGGGCGGCGAGAAAGAAGGTCATTCATCCCAACAAGGCTTCCCGCATGAAATCTCGCCTGGCCAAGATGGTACAGAAGAAGTCCGCACCCGCCGCAACCTGATCTGCCGGCGCTTATCCGGCCTTCCGATGATCACCACACCAGGCGCTTCAGCAGCCGCAGCATCCGGCGATTCGACTTGAGAATGGCCTTGATCAGTGCGATGGGCTCGATCCCGGTGACCACCCGGTCACCGAAATAATCCCCCAGGAAACCAACCGCTGCATCCATATCCTGGTCAGTAAGCTTCAAAAAGACCGCCCTGGAGTACGAATAGAATCTCAACTCGCTTCCCTTCTCTTTCAGTAACCGCTCTTCATACCCTTTCAGCCCGGAAAACGAAGATCCTCCTTCCCTAATGAACCGGCTGGTTATCTCTCCGGCGATCTTGCCGGAGAGCAGAGCGTTGGATATTCCTGCGCCGGAGAGCGAATCCACCAGCCTGCCCGCGTCACCGACCAGAAGCACGTTTTTCTTCACCAGCTTCTTTTTCCGGTCGAATGCGGGCACCCCTCCCATGGTGGATTCAATCACCCGGAAGCCGGCGAACCTCTTCTGCAGGAACTCGTCCAGAAATTCCCTGGCTTTCTTCGGAGTTCTGTCCGGCGTCACCGCCAGGCCGACGTTGGCAATACCTTTTCCCTTGGGAAAGACCCAGGCATATCCTCCCGGGGCAACTTCCTTTCCCAGGTAGAATTCCATGCGATCCTCCTCGACGTCCACCCCGGCAATAAGAGACTGGGCGCAGGATTCGATCTGCCCGAGTGTCACCGAGCAGTCGATCCCGGCCCAGCGGGCCACCCAGGATTCCACCCCATCCGCGCCGATAATTACCTTGGCTCCGTATTCTCTCTCTCTTCCGTTATCCAGCACCTGCACGCCGCAGAATCCGTCCTGAGACGTTCGCAAGAGTCCCACAACTGCAGCATTCAACCGGACCTCCGCTCCCAGCGAGCGGGCTTTTTCCGCCAGTCTTCTGTCGAAGATCTTTCGGTTCAAGACGAAGCCCGCCTGTGGGTGTCTGATGACCAGCTTTGTATTCGACGGCGAGACTAAGAGTACCCGATGAATGCGGGTGCAGATCCATTCCGGATCCGGGTCGACGAATCTATCCAGACCCGAGCAGCTGATGGCTTCGGCACAGGCTAAGGGCACGCCTATCCGGGGATGCTTCTCCAGAAGCAGAACCCTGATCCCGCTTTCGGCCAGGGTCTTGGCCGCCATTGAACCGGCCGGACCCGCGCCCACTATTATGCAGTCGAATTTCTGATCCATATTCCTGGCCGGATGTTTTGGTCTGCTAATGAGAAGGGGCTTTGCCCCTGACCGAATCGATCTCCAACGCCCCGGTCGGGCAGAAGATTACGCAGTTTTCGCACAAAGTGCACTCCGTGTGATCGATTCTCAGCCCTGAGGCGAACAGTTCCAGAGCCCCGCAGGGGCATACTGCCACGCATCCCCCGCATTCTCCACACAACTGCACGTCAAGTTGCAGCATATTTGGTCGGTCCGGATGAGTTTTCAGTATCCCAGGCGACGCTCGGCAGCCTATTATCTTGCGTCCTTCTCGCATCAAATTACCGAAAGTATATGGAAAGGAGCGCACGAAAGCAAGAGGTTTCGTCCCCAATACCAACCCCTTCACGATCCTATCCCACGCCCAGAAAAAGAGGAGGCCGGGATTTACTCCCAGCCTCCTGTCATGCTGCATCCGCCTGTCTAAGTCCACGGTCGACAGTCCACGGACCACGGCAAAAGCGCTCAGACCTGCATAATCCGTTTCATCGGCTCAATCCGTTGACCGATTCTTTTGAGTCCGCGGTCCATCGTCCGCCGTCCGCCGCAAAACCACAAAAGACGGTTTTATTCCTTCAATCCACTCAGTCTCTTGACTTATTTCAGCAGCACCAGACGCTTGGTTTCGGTCAGTTGGCCAGCTTTCAACTGATAGAAGTAAATGCCGCTGGAAAGGTCATTGCCCTTATCGTCCTTTCCGTCCCAACCGATCGTTTGAGATCCGGCGTTCATGCGTCCCTCTGCCAGGGTTCTCACTTTCTGACCCAGGATGTTGTAAATCGTCAGGCTTACCTCTGCGGCCCGCCGCAGGTTGAACTTAATCACCGTCTGGTTGTTGAACGGATTGGGATAGTTTTGGTCAAGCTCAAAGTCCTTCGGAGTCGACGAACCCTCTTCGTCCTCCACAGCACTGGGCGTGGGACAGATCATCACCGCGTACTCGACCTCCGTGACGTAAAGGTCCTTCCCGTCACGGGGCGCCGGTCTGGTGACGGATATGAATTCCTGAGGAACATTCAGGCCGGAGTATCGACCTTTAGCCCAGACATAGTCAATCTCCCAGTGCTCATTACCCGGACTGGGGAATGGGATGTCGACGGTGCTCTGGTAGATATCGTGACAGACGTAGGTAGGATCGTTATGCACGGTCGGATCGCCCGGGTGGGGCGGGTGATCGGGCGGTCTCACCCTTCCGGGCCAGCCGCTTTCAGCTTTGTCCGCGTCCGGATCGCTGACGGCAATCTTCAAAGACTCCGAACAGACCCCGGCCATCGTAACGAAATGTCCACCCTCCCGGTACCACTGTTCCAGTGACTCGTTGTAGTACCACCAACCCAAAAGCAGGATGATATCTTGGCATCTCTTCAGTGAGTCCTCCATCTCGAAGAAATCCGGCTTGTGGAAGGTAGATTCCTGCAAGGCAAACCCGTAATCGGAGAAATACTGCTCCAGACCCATCTCCATGCTGTCCACAAAGGTGCCCCAGGTCGGATTGGTCTTGAAATATCTTGCCAGCGTATCGATCAACTGAGGCGCAGTCCATTCCTCGGGCACCGCGTTGTACCACCACAGGCAATTGGCCACCGCAACCGGGCCGCAGTAGGCGATCCACTCATCCTGGTTCTGGTCGAAATCCGGCATGCCGCTGGGGGCAGGGAAGGGCGTCTGATCCGGCTTATCCGCCTTCCAATACCACAGATGGTTCTCGCAGTCTGGGTCTTGAGTGTATCCTGTCGCCCGGATGATGGCGTTCCCGGGAGGAGGCGGCGCCCAGAAGTCCGACCACTCCCAATACTCTCCGTCCCAGTTCATCCAGTTGACGCAGGTGTCGGCAGGAGCAGTTTCTGCGTCCATCAGCAGGCTGGGATTGCGGTGAGCCGGGTCAAAGGCTTCGGTGTAGATTATCTCTAGGAAGAATGGCCCGTCCACACAGCAGGGACTGCTCAAACTCAGGTTCATCATCAAGGGGTATCCTGAGTCGGCCGGGACGCTGAAGTCCTGATAGCAGATGACTTGGCCTGGTCCGCTGCAGCTATCTCCCTGACTGACTTCCCTTATATTAACTCTCACAAGCAGAGGCCACCTGTATGTCTCGTCCTCAGCATAAGTGTAGAAGTGAACGTCGGTGATCTTGAACGGATAAGGTGACGCGCCGCAGTATTCCGGATTCATGTAGACAGCCATGCCGGATCCCTGAATGAGCGAATCATAGAAATAGCCGGGATAATCCGTGTCGTTGGTGATTTCACAGAAGGCCGCAGACCTTTCCGGGTTTGCGGCTGATGGGGGGAAAATCTGATCTTGCGGGATTGGGTTCGGCGTGTGCCTCTCAAAAGACCAAGCCAGTGGATTAATACAGAAAAGAGTGACAAAAAGTGCGCTCGCCACGGCCATCGGCATTAGCTTTCGGAACATAGTTTTCTCCTCGGTAAAGGTTCAAGGTTTAAGGTTTAAGGTCTAAGGTTCAAGGTCTAAGACCTCAGCTTATGCTGTTAGGTGTCATCCCCGTTGATCGGATTTCGAATCTGATTCAATCTTGTCTTATCCAGTATACGAGACTGGTCGTGGAGCGCAACTTTTTTATCGAGCCTTGTCGATCTTTTGGGTCCACGGTCGACAGTCCACAGTCCACGGCAAAATCGCTCAGGTCTGCATGATCCGTTTAATCCGTTGACGGATCGGGCAGCCTATTTAAGCAGCACCATCCGTCTGGTCTGCGACAGCTGCCCGGCACTCAACCGGTAGAAGTAGATTCCAGAGCTCAGATCTTCTCCGTCGTCGTCCTTTCCGTCCCAGCTCACCGAGACGTCTCCATTCTGTGTTTCATTCCGGATCAGGGTTCTCACCTTTTGGCCCAGGATGTTGTAAATCACCAGCGACACCCGGACTTTCCTCGTGAGACTGTACTTGATCACGGTCTGATCGTTGAACGGGTTGGGATAGCTCTGAGAGAGCCGGAAATGGCCGGGAGACGTTCTCTCTTCTTCCGTCACCAGGGTGGGCTTCTCCAGGATCATGATGGCATGCTCCACCACAGCGTACAAGCTCTCTGCGGGATCGTACGCATGATAGTCCTGGCCGGGCTGGAAATTCAGCCCATCGAACCCGGAGATCCAGGGCAGATCCTGGCCCTGGAGGTCTCTCAGAATCCATGCCTCGGCCAGGGAACCGACAGTCAGGGTGTCTGACAGATATGCATCGTGAGAAACAAAGCCTGGAGTGTTATGAAGGATGGAATCGTGCGGATGTGGTTCATGGGGGGGCAGAAACCTTCCCCTGCCTCCCTCTTCAGCGTTATCCGCCGCAGGGTCGCTTAGGGCAGTCCACGAGCTTTCCCGGCATGCGCCGGCCATGGAGACATAATGTCCTCCAACCCGGTACCAGGAAGCGTCTATCTCCTGCCAAAGTCCCAGCAGAAGAGCGACACCGGCGCCTTGGGTTAGGGAGTCTGCCGTCTCCGAGAATGTCGGGTTTTCCGTCAGGACGGAGTATAGATCCAGATCATAGTCCGCAAAAATAGAGTCCAAGCCGGCTGCAATGGAATCGGCAAGCGTCCCGCTCTCCGGATCGGAACTGAAGTAATCCGAGAGGAGTCGAATCAGGCTATCCGGATAGACACCGGAGGGAATGGCGTCCAGCCAAACCAGGCAGTTGGCCAGTGAGGTGGGACCGCACAATGCTGTCGAGTCGGGGGCAAACTGGTATTGGTCAAAGTCGGGCATTCCGTTGGGCGCTTCGGCATTCTCGGAGATCCAATCCCAGCACAAGCCACAGTCTATTGCATAGGGATATCCGGTTACGCGCATGATAGCCCGTCCGGATACGGGATTCTCCCAGAAGTCATACCATTCAATGTAGTTGTTGTTCCAGCGGACCCAGTTGGTGAGCGTGTCCGGAAGATCGGCGATGTCACTCATGACCAAGCTGGGATTAGTCCCCTCGGTTCCTCCCTTGTAGGTTACACGAAGAAAGAAAGGTGAGATCACGCACCAAGCCCCGTTCAGAGTCAGATTCATCGGATCCGGGTGGCTCGCGGGATCGTAAGCTGAATCCTCTCCGATGCTGAAGGTCTGGTTATACCCGCTGGCATAGAGATCGCCGGGAACCGGCATAACAAAAAGAGTTTCCGGCGGCTGGCTAAGAGTATCGACCAGCGTGTCGACATCGGCCTTCAAGATAGCCGCCTCAATCTCCACCGGCCAGAGGAAAACTCCCGGAGGGGGATCGTAAAGGTGGAACCCCACGTTGGTGATCTTGAAGGGATATGTGATGTCGTGACCGCATTCCCCCGGGTCCATGTATACCGCCATCCCGTCTCCCGCCTCGAATTCGTCGAAATAGTAGAATAGGTCGGACGTATCGGCGTCGTACCGAATGGTGCAGAAACCGGGCCCGTCCTTGGGGAAAGATGATGAATGGGATTTGGGCTGATGCGGAATCGGCAGAGGCTGTTTTCTTTCGAACCCGTATCCGGAAGAAACGATCAAGAAACACAGGCATAGAAGCGTCGGGATAGCGCATGCGAGAAGGTCGATTTTTCTGCTCAATTCACCTCTCCTCTGCATTCAGGCAACGAGTATACAAACTGAATACGAAAAAGACAAGAGATTTAGCGATGCACCAGCCAATAAGGCTTATCGGGGAACTGAGGCCGCGCGGACGCTGGGAAAAAACGGCACTGCTCCTTGTGGATGTTGTCATCCACAAGGAACTGATTCTGATGCAAATCCTGAAAGATGCTTGGGAAGGGCCGGGGACGATAACCAACAGATCCGTATGCGAATCCCCAGCAAGCACGACGAGGTTCCAGTCCTTGCTCTTTACTCTCTACTCTTAACTCTTTACTCTTGACCCATGACCCTTGCCCCTTGACCCTTGCCTCTTGACCCTCGCCCCTTGCCCCTGCTCTCTAATCCTTCCCGATGGCCTTCTCATACTTCGCCGTAGCAATAAGGTAATCTGACTGTGCCTGAAGATAATTGGTCTCCGCTGCGGTCAGGGCGAATTCGGTATCCATCAACTCAAGATTGGTCAGCAGACCCTTTTCATACTGCACCCGAGCGATGCGCAGAGCTTCTTCGGCCTGTCCCACATTCTCCTGCTGGGAGAGGATGTTCTCCCGGGCTAATTCCAGGTCGGAGACCGCCTGGCTGATCTGCAGCCTGATCAGATCCTGGATCTGCTTCTCGCCGATGTCCAGTTGTTTTAGGTCTGATCTCGCCTGTTTCACCTTTGATCGGGTGAGAAAACCATCAAAGAGCGGGAAGCTTAAGGCCAGTGTGAAGTTCCAATCGGTCTTCCATACGTCTTCACTGTAGTAGGGCCTTATGTATTGGTAATTCGCCGTCCCGAAGAGGGAAGGCTTGTTCCCCGCCTTGGCCAGGGCTAACGCCTTGTTTGCGATCTTCCTATGCTCTGCCGTCAATTTGAGCTCTGATCGGTTCTCGAAAGCATAATCCTCGGCCTGCGCCTGATCCACAGCCAGAGGCTCGCTCCTTAAGCTGCCTTCCAGATCGAGCGAATCGCTCAGGCTGATCCCGAGGAGGTTTTTCAGATTATCCAGGGTCAGACGGAAGAGGTTCTTGGCCTGGACCAAGGGAGGCTTGGCATTGGCCAGTTGGACCTTGACCCTGAGCAGGTCGAACTCCGAGGCGTATCCCTTATCGTACCTCTCCTGGACGGTGCTGAGATGATCCTCTATTCGGGCGATCGACTCCTCTCTCACCTTAATCAGCTCCTTAGCCAGGAGAGCACTGTAGAAGAGGGATGTGACGTTCAGTCTGATCTCATGTTGAGCTTGCCTGTACTCCTCCTGGGTCAAGGAAACGCCGTATTTAGCGATGTCGTAGCTATTCCTGATTTTCCCCCAAGTGAACAACGGCTGCTCGAGGGAGAGAACCAGGTTATAGTTGTTGGCGGTTCCGAAGTCGATGGTCATTCCGGGCACGTCGAATCCGGGAACCCTGCCCAGGCGGGTGTAGCTTCCGTTTAAGGAGAGCTGAGGGAAGAACCCGGAGCGGGCCTCTTCTATTCTGTATTCCGAAGCATTGATCCTCTCCTCCATCTGCAGGAGAGTCTTGTTGTTTTCATAAGCCATCTGAAGGCACTGATTAAGATTCAACCTGCCCTCAGCGCCCCAGGCTGACAGGGCGTTTGTCAATGCAAACAAGCTCAGCAAAAACACCTGGATTACTCTTCTCGCCATCTTTATCTCCACTTGAGTCTTTTCTCTGGCAGCCATCCCCCGCAGCGGACAGTCTGGTTCCGGGAAGTCATACGATTTCTTCCAACGGCAGGACCAACATTCTAATACCCTCGCGGGGAAACTCCCGTCTTATCTGCCGCACGCCTTCAGCCACGGAGTCCTTCTTCTGGTCTTCCACAGAAAACATAAGGGCCACGTTCACCGAGGGCCAGACCTCGTCATCGAAGTGGGGCCCGGTCTCTCCCACGCCCTTTACCTTCTCCCAGCGAGTGTAGTGTGTCACCTCGGCTCTCTTCAGCAGATCTCTTATCTCGGGTTCCAAAGGACTATTGAATATCAAAAAGATCAGTTTCATCATAATCTCATGCTCGCTTGAAAGTCAGAATCAGGTTATGAATTGCTTTCTTTTCAACCTCTCCTCGAAGACGGTGTACAAAGTGGGGATGAATACCAGGGTGAGGGCCATGGAGATGAAAAGACCGCTGATCACGGCCACCGCCAAAGGCGAGTACATCTCGCCCCCTTCCCCGAACCCCAGGGCCATGGGAACCAAAGCCAGCATGGTGGTGAAGGAGGTCATCAAAATGGGTCGAAGACGGGTCTTGCCGGCGCTGACCACCGCATCATGAAGCTTCAGCCCTCGCTTTCTGAGTATGTTGGTGTAATCCACCAGCAATATGGCGTTGGAGACCACGATTCCGGCCATCATTATCATTCCCACGAAGGAGAGGATGCTTAGGGTCTTGCCGGTGAGGAACAGGCCCCAGATCACCCCGATGATCCCCAGCGGCACGGAAAACATGACTATAAATGGATCCATGAGCGATTCAAACTGTGCTGCCAGCACCATATAGATAAGCACCATGGCCAGGGCCAGAGCGTAGAGCAATATCCGGAAAGACTCCTTCTGATCTTCGTAGGCTCCGGTAACAAAGACGGAGAAGTTCTCCGGCACCTGAACGCTCCTCTCGATTCCAGCTTCCACCTCGGCGGCTACGGTTCCGGGCGCCCGGCCGTACGCCTGGGAGGTAACCAGAATGGTCCTCTCCTGGTTCTTGCGGTCGATCTTGACCGGACCCTCGGCTTTGACCACCCGGGCCAGGTTGGAGAGGGGGATCTGTTTCCCCAGGGGGGAGGTGATGAATATCCGGTCTAAGTCCAGGAGGTTCTCCCTATCCTCCTCTCTCAGTTGAACCAAGATGTTGTACTCCTTGCCCAGCTCCGGATCCCGGAAAAGTGAGGCCACTGTGCCTCTCACGTTGGTCTGGATGGTTTGGGCCACCTGGCCCAGGGTCAGGCCCAGCGCGGCGGCCCGATCCCGGTCGATCTTCACCTGCAGCTCCGGCAATCCTTCCTCGCGCATGATCCGCACATCCCTGCTTCCCGCGGTCTGCTCTATGATCTCCTTAACCTGGCCGGCCAGGCTGCGGGCCGTCTCCATATCGTAACCTCTGATCTCCACCACTATGGGAGCGGCTGCTCCGCCGAAGCTGGTCATCTCCTGGGTGAGTCCGGCAGACATCACGTGTATCTCGGCATCCGGTATGTCCTTAAACTTCACCCGCAAAAGCTCCATTATCTCCCAGATGGATCGCTCCCGCTTGCTTCGATCGACCAGGCTGGCCTCCAGGTTGGCGGCATGAGAGCCGGTTATGTCCTGGAATATGGAGGAGAGAGCCTGCCAGCCTTCGCCTTCCACACCTCCTCTTACCATTATGGTGTTCAGCTCGGGCACGCTCTCCATAATGGTATTCTCCATCTGAGCTATGACCTCCTCGGTCCGGCTCAGCTCGGTTCCTACGGGCATCTTAAGCGAAACATTGAACTGCCCCTCGTCTATCTGAGGGATGAACTCCGCTCCTATGAAATTCAACAGTGGCAGGCTGGCAACTAACGCCAGGGCCACTCCGAGGACAACCAAGGTCTTATGGGTTATGCACCAGCTCAGGACCCTGTGGTAATGATCATCCATTGCATCAAAGAGCTTCTGACTAAGTCGAAAGAGTTTCCCTCTGGAAGAGAGATCTCCGGGATTCCCTATCTTCTCCACCTTAAGGAACTTCGAGGATAGAAGGGGAATTAAGATCATGGCCACGAAGTAAGAGGCGGCCAGGGACATGACCACAGTATAGCCCATGGGACGGAAAAGGATTCCCACCATTCCCTTGACGAAAAATATGGGAACGAAGACGATGATGGTGGTGGCGGTGGCGGCCAATACGGCGGTGGAAACCTCGCTGGCTCCCACCACAGCCGCCTCGGCCGGCCGTTCGCCCCTCTGCCGGTGGCGGAAGATATTCTCCAGAACCACGATGGCATCGTCCACCAATCTACCTATTCCCAGAGCCAGGCCTCCCAGGGTGGTGATGTTCAGGGTCATCTCACCGAAATAGATCAATGCGAAGGTGACCACCACGGAGACCGGTATGGCCAGAGATATGATCAGGGTGCTGGAGAAGCTCCTTAGGAACACCAGGATGATGAAGACGGCCAGCAGCCCCCCCTCCAGGGCCGACCTCTGTACGTTGCCGACCGACTTCTTGATATATTCCGAGCTGTCCCACACCAGATTGATCTCGGTGTCTTCGGGGAGTTCCCGGCCGACGCTGGCCAGAGTTTTTTTGACCATGTCGGCCACGGTAACGGTGTTAGCCTGAGACTCCTTCTGAACCAGCATGGCTATGGCGGAGGCCCCTCCTACTCTCACCACGCTGGTTTTCTCCTTAAAATCGTCCCTTATGGCGGCCACGTCTTTCAGGTGAATGGGAACGCCCTGATGATTGGAGATGACCACCCTCTCCAGTTGAGACGGATCGGTGAACTGGCCGGTGGTCCTGACCAGGAAATCCTTCTGTCCGAACTTCAGATGTCCGGCCGGAAGATCAAGATTGGCTGCACCGATGGCGGCGATCACCTGGTTTACGGAAAGCTCCAGAGCCTCCAGTCGGGCCCGGTCGATCTCAACCTTTATCTCCCTTTCCAATCCCCCGATGGGAAAGGCGGCCGCCACCCCCTCCAGCCTTTCAATCCTGGGCTGGATGATCTCCTCGGCATAGTAGCGCAGTTCGGCCGGGGTGCGGCCTTCGCCCGACACACCCAGGAACATGATGGGCATCATGGATGGATCGAATTTGATCACCGACGGGCTCTCCACCCCCTCGGGAAGCATGGCCCGGATCATGTCCACTTTCTCCCGGACGTCCGCGGAGGCCACGTCCATGTCCGATCCCCACTCGAACTCGGCGATGACCACGCAGGCCTCTTCCAAGGAGTAGGAGTAGATATTCTTCAGATTCTTGGTGGCGGCCAGGGCATTCTCCATGGGCTTGGCCACCATGTTCTCTATCTCGGAGGGTCCGGCGCCTTTATAGCCTGCCACCACCATCACCATGGGGAGATCGATGTCGGGGAAAAGATCGATGGGCAGCAGGGCAAAGGAGATCACCCCTAAAATGATGAAAATGAGGAAAATCATGGAGACCATCACCGGTCTCCTGACGGCGAACTTGGGCAGAAACATTACTCCCCTCCTCCCTGAATCACCCTCACCTTTTCACCGCTGGAGATCCTGTGGTGTCCGGCCACGACAAGGCTGTCTCCGATGTCAACTCCGCTGAGCACCTCCACCGACTCGCCCTGGTCTGCACCCAGTTGGATCTCCCGCGAGGCGGCCTTGCCGTTGGCCAAGATGAATACCCTGTTGACATCGCTTTGTTCCAACACAGCGTAAGTGGGTATCAAGATTGCGTCAGCCTTCTCCCTGACTATGATATCGACCTTTGCGAACATGCCCGGCTTCAGCCGGTGATTCCGGTTGGGGATGGTTATCTCCACGGACGCGGTTCTGGTCATCGGGTTTATGGTGGGGCTGATCAGGCTTGTTTTTCCGGCAAAGGTTTCGTCCGGATAGGCGCCCACCGAGACCAGAGCCTTCTGATTGAGCTTGATCTTGGAGAAGTCCCTCTCGATTACGTTCACCACCACCTTCACCTGGTCCATGTTCACGATTCTCAATATGGGAGTTCCCATGCTGGGTCCGGGATCCGGAGGGCTGACCCGCGCGCCCTTGTCCAGATAGACCCTTCCCACGATGCCCCGCGACGGAGAGGTGACCTCCGCCGGCTGGAAGTGAACCCCGTCGATATCCCGGTCGATGACGGCCAGGACCTGATCGGGGGCCACCCTTTCTCCCTCTTCCACCCTGATATCAACCAGCTTGCCGGAGGCTTTGGGGAAGACATCTATTTCCTCTATTCCCTGCACGTCCCCGGTCAAGCTCAATGTCTCGGTCAAGGGACTGGTTCCCACCACCCGAATCTCGACCGGCGGAATTTCCTCCTTCACCTCCACCTCCTCCACCTGGCTTCGTTGATAGGCCATCCACGCTCTGTAGCCCACAAATCCGATAATGATTATCAAGACCAACCAGAAAACGAACTTTTTCATTCCTTCTTCCTCTCTTTCCGTCCCGAAATTACTTCCAGCTTCGCATCCTTTGAATGTATTTAGTCAAATCGTTGATTCTCGTGATCCCGGCCTTCAGATGATCGATGGTTCCCCGCATGAAAAACGCCCAGGGGAAAGGCGCATGGTCCCCCGCGTCTTTCTCCGCTTGCATAAGGCCGTGCAGAAGTCTCTGCATGACTTCCACTTTTGACCCCAGACAATCCAGAGCTTTCCTCTTGGGCATGCCCTTGATGAAGAAGATGCCCAGCATCAGATCGGCCGGGCGAATTCTGTTATCGCTCAGGACCTGTTCCAGCAGACCGGCAAGTTTATCTTTTCCGTCTTTAGTAATGCGATAGACACTTCGCTCCGGCATCCTGCCAGGTCTCTCCTTCCTCGCCTTCACCATTTTGCTCTGTTCCAGCCTGTTGAGCGTATTGTAGATGGACGACAAATTCACCTCCGCCCAGATTTCCATCTTGGTTCTCTCGATCTCCTGGTGGAGTTGGTAACCGTGCATCGGTTTCTGATTCAGAAGCCCCAGGACGACAAGTTCGTTTCTGCTCATAAGCTGGTTTTTTGTCTAACTATTACAGTTTCTTCTATTCCAACTTGGAATAGTATACGGCTGGGATAGATGGACGTTGCACCTTTTCTCAAGATTTTCGAAGAAATTTCGAGACAGCCAGCCGGACGCTTCACTCCGACAACCTGATGCCCTCCGTCTGGTACCCTGTAATTACGTTGAATTTATGGCGGCCAGCCGATGATGCTGGGAATCTTGGTTCGGGCGGGGGTTCAACCCCCGCCCGATCAATAAGGTGAACCTTCGGCTTCACCCGGATGAGTTTGCCCAGGAATGACTTGATAGTGGACGGTCGCGGGCAATAGGAGACAAAACCTGAAGGGAGGAACCAGAACCTGACTTAAGTTAGGTTCTGGTCTTTGATTTCAAAGGACGAAAACCTCTTTCATCCACAATTGACAGGACCTTCTTCAACCGGCGGGTCTTTCTCTGCGTAATCGTGTAAGCTCCCCTGATCTCATGCGAGGCCTGCCTCGCTTTCTTGAGATTATTGGCAAACACGATAGCCAGAGCCTCACCCGCGGAGATCGGATCCCCCACCTTCTTCTTGATCAGCATGCCCACGCCATGGTCGATGGGGTGATCCAGCTTCTGCCTGCCGGCGCCCAGTTCCACGGCGCAGAGCCCAATTCGTCGGGTATCGATGGATTGAACGTATCCCTGACTTTTGGAGCTCACCAGCACTCTGAACTTGGCCCAGGGAAGAAGTCCGAAATCGTATACCACCTTGGGGTTGCCCCCCTGTTTTTTTACCATCTCCGCGAATTTATCAATGGCCTTGCCCGACTCCATGGCCTTCTTCAGCTTGCTTTCAGCCTCTTTGGCCGTCTTGGCTTTTTTCCCAAGGATCAGCATGCGCTGCGCCAAAGCCAAGGTGACGTCCATAAGATCGCGGGGGGCCTTTCCCTTAAGCGCGTGAATGGTCTCCACTAGCTCGATGGAATTGCCCACCGTTTCGCCCAGAGGCTCGTTCATATCGGTTATCAGGGCCACCGCTCTCTTCTTGAACCGCCTGGCTATTTGAATCAGGGTCTTGGCCAGAAGCAGAGCCTCGGTCGGTTTCTGCATGAAGGCGCCATTTCCCGTTTTGACATCGAACACGAATGCTTCGGCTCCCTCGGCCAACTTCTTGCTCATGATGCTGGAGGCGATCAGCGGTATGGAGTTGACCGTGGCGGTCACGTCGCGCAGGGCATACATCTTCCGGTCGGCCGGGGCGATCTCCTTGGTCTGCCCGATCATGCAGACGCCTGCCTCGCGCAGGTTGGCGACGAATCTCTTCAGAGGCAAATCCGTGCGAAATCCGGGGATGGATTCCAGCTTGTCCAAGGTACCGCCGGTATGACCCAACCCTCTTCCGGAGATCATGGGAACTATGACTCCGCAGGCGGCCACCAAGGGCGCGAGTATCAAAGAGACCTTGTCCCCCACTCCACCGGTGCTGTGCTTGTCCACCTTTGTTCCCCGGATCGATTTCAAGTCGAGCACCGTGCCGGAGTTCATCATGGATTGGGTAAGATGGAATGTCTCCTCATCGTCCATCCCGTTTAAGAAGATGGCCATCAGAAGAGCCGAGGCCTGATAGTCCGGGATTTGGCCTTGGCTGTAGCCGGAGACGAAGAAATCTATCTCCTCCCGGGTGAGTTTACCCTTGTCTCTTTTCCTGCTTATGATTTCGTAGATTTGCATGCCGCCGCAGTCCTATGCGTTAGAGGCTTAAACTAAGATAAGGTACGCGGGCGGGAAAGTCAAGTTTCGCCGCTGCAACTGTAGGGGCGCATTGTGTCAAGCTTATTGTGTAAATTGGTAGTTGGGCACATCCTGGTTTTGATTTAAGACATAAGCGACTATACCATATATGATTCTCTCTGCGCTTTTGACGTTATTGAAGGATCTCAT
>Ga0180435_10000506_pt1 | contig 40898 bp, 36 predicted proteins | sample SS_ome_3_FD_132467 | JGI IMG/M metagenome (GOLD analysis project Ga0180435, IMG submission 132467) | Hypersaline lake sediment archaeal communities from the Salton Sea, California, USA - SS_3_S_1 metaG | ecosystem: Environmental > Aquatic > Non-marine Saline and Alkaline > Hypersaline >... | reverse complement strand
TTCATTTGATCGATAAAAGGAGACATGATCTGTCATACCTGCATTACAGCAACGCGCCACGTTAACAAAAACCATGTCGACAGCCAAAACATGCCCGCATTTAAGTCTGCACCCGGATCTGCACGTCCTGCTGGTCACAGACGCGACTGTGACCCTGGCTGATGCCTTTGTTCAGTGTCACATCTGCGGGCAGCACTACCTGATTGAACTGATTGACATTAAAGGTTCAACAAATGCTTATCGGCTATCTGCACTCCCAGAGGCAGCGGTGGCACCCACACTGCGATCATTGCAACGGGGATCCTGTGACATCAATCGCGCCAGCGCTGAACTTGCGCATATCAGTCAGGTTGCCAAGCCACTGCCCGGTGTGCTGATACGAGATGAATCAGATTCGGTTGAGGGTCTCTGGCGTTACCTGGCTGACACCGGAGATGTACACGTGCCCACCGGGCACTGGCGCAATTTACCCTGTGATGGTCAGATCATCGCCCAGCTTGAGATCTAATCATCGCGATTCACACAACTTTGGATAAACCGCCATCCATATTGATCGCGCAGCCGGTGATGTATGAAGAGGCATTGCTGGCCAGAAACAGCGCCAGGTTTGCACATTCATGTGCTTCACCCATGCGCCCCATGGGCAAACGCTGCCCTGCTCTGGCAACAAATTCTTCAAACGATTCTTCTCTGTGTGCGGCATCATACTGACGCTGGATCTGATCACTTTTGATAAAACCGATCAGCATCGCGTTCACCAGTATGTTATGCGGCGCGCCCTCGGCTGCCAGCACCTTGGTCAGCGCCATGCCTGCTGCCCGCGTTACTGAAGTGGGCGCCGTGCGTGCATCCGGCACTTTTGCATACACGTTAAGCAGGTTGATCACACGCCCCCAGGACTGCGCCTGCATATGCGGCCAGACCAGTCGTGTCAGGCGCACCGCTGCCATGAGCTTGAGGTCGATATCATTCTGCCAGTCTTCATCAGTGATGTCGGTGAAGGGTTTGGCTGCAGACTGTCCGGCGTTATTGACCAGAATGTCCACTTCTCCAAAGTGTTTCACAACCGCTTTGTGCGTCGCAGACACACTCTGCGCATCGCTGACATCACAGACAAATGCAGCGATTGCACCGCCACTGGAGGCAGAAATTTCTCTAACAGCTTCGTCGAGCGGCTCCTGACGGCGCGCCAGAATCGCAACCTGGGCCCCTGCTTCGTAATAAGTCTGCGCCATAGCTTTGCCCAGCCCCAGACTCCCGCCAGTGACCAGGGCTGTTTTTCCGCTGAGTGATGTATCCATTAGGCGCCTCTTCTTCGTTGTTCAGACAGGTAAATCATAATCGACCAGGCCAGCACTGATACCGCCGGCCAGATACGATTGTTCAGTGAATTTCAGATTATCATCAGACATGACAATGATGGTGCTTGCCCGGGTGCCGTATTCGTCGCCAACAATAAAACAGGATGCGGTACGGCGCTCGAGCGAAATCGGGCGGCCGCGATGGGGCAGATCTTCATCCGGTGGTACATCGCTGTCGTGCAGCAGACCCACCAGATCGGCTGCACCGAAATCGGACTGCACAATCTGCTTCAATCCCTGCGCGCCACGTACACATTTTGGCCACTGCGCGCCCAACTCGGCATTACTCAAGCCGTAGTAGCCGGGCTCAAGTATCTGTGTGGCACTTTTATTTGAGGTGTACACCAGCTCTGTGCCGTCAAACACCAGCAGGTTAAAACCTGCATAGTCGAGCCCATGAATACTATGAGCATAGTGTGCGGCTGACATATCACCGGTTAGAAAGTCCTGTACCAGGAGACCGCGAGACTTGGCCGCGGGCAGATCATCAGGACCGGAAAAATTAGTCAGCGCAGCAAACCGCCCGCTCAGGGTTGCACCCAGCCACGTGCCACCAGCAACCAGGTCACGGCCAGCTAACACCTGAGGATGATCCTGCCAGAATTGCGCAGCGGCGCTTTCGCGTTGATGGAACTCATCCCGGTTTGCTGCAACCACCAGCGGCATCTGCGGGGATACGCGGTAGCCAAACAGAATCAAACACATAATCTAAGCGCGCAGTAGTGGGCGGCCGCAGAGTGTACCAGGGGCGCAAAAAGATCTCACAGGCACATTCATTGGGCTTAGCTGCGCGCATTGGGTTAAGCTGCGCCCTTTATCCGGCCAAGATTTTCCGAAGTGTACTACCCCGAAATTGATCCAATTATTTTTGCTGTGGGGCCACTGGCCATACGCTGGTACGGCTTGTCTTATCTGGCCGGGTTTGCGGTGGTGTGGTGGCTGGGTAAACGCCGAGCCCAGACCCACCCTGGCGGCTGGAACGCCGAACAGGTTTCGGATCTGGTTTTTTACGGCGCGCTGGGCGCAGTGCTCGGCGGGCGAATCGGCTACGTTTTCTTTTATAACTTCGATGTCTTTGCATCAGACCCGCTGTACCTCTTTCGCATGTGGGAAGGTGGCATGTCGTTTCATGGCGGTTTGATTGGCGCCATCTGTGGGGTAGGCCTGCTGGCGCGAAAGACACAGCGTCGATGGATTGATGTACTGGATTTTCTTGCGCCGCTCACCCCTATCGGACTGGGTTTTGGACGCCTGGCAAATTTCATTAACGGCGAATTGCCCGGGCGCGTAACCGACAGTGCCTTCGGTTTGATTTACCCCTGCCAGAATGTCATCGCCCTGAATCCGCAATGTGTCGGGCAATGGGAAAGTGTGGCACGCCACCCATCCCCTCTGTATCAGGCATTTACCGAAGGACTGCTGCTGTTTGTCCTGGTCTGGTTTGTGTCCGCTAAACCGAAACCCGCGGGTTTTGTTGCTGGCGTGTTCCTGATGGGTTACGGCACGTTTCGTTTCTGCACAGAGTTTTTCCGCTCCCCAGATGCACACATCGGTTTTGTCCTGTTTGAATGGCTCAGCATGGGGCAGATGTTATCGATCCCGATGGTGATCGCTGGTATTCTGTTAGTGGTCTGGTCACGCACTCAAAAAGTAGCAGCGATGCCCAACATCAAGTCAATCTAGAACGAGCAACAACGCCTGACATGCAACAGTATCTGGACCTCATGCGCCATGTGCGCGACAACGGCACCGCTAAAGGCGATCGAACCGGTACCGGTACATACAGCATCTTCGGTCACCAGATGCGTTTCGACCTGAACGCAGGCTTCCCCCTGGTAACCACTAAAAAAGTATTTATGCGTCTCATTATTCATGAGCTGCTGTGGTTTCTTTCCGGCTCCACCAACATCAAATACCTGACCGAAAACAACGTGCACATCTGGGATGAGTGGGCGGATGAAAATGGCGAACTGGGTCCCGTCTACGGTTCGCAGTGGCGATCGTGGCCAACACCGGATGGCACAACCATCGACCAGATCGAGCAGGTGGTGACCAGCATCAGGGAGAACCCGGACAGCCGGCGCCACATTGTCAGCGCATGGAATGTGGCCGAGGTGAACAATATGGCGCTACCACCCTGTCATACCCTGTTCCAGTTTTACGTAGCAGACAACAAACTGTCCTGTCAGCTGTATCAGCGCAGTGCAGATATCTTTCTCGGCGTGCCGTTCAACATCGCATCTTACGCGCTGTTAACCATGATGATTGCACAGGTCACGGACCTGGAGCTGGGGGATTTTGTCCACACCTTTGGCGATGCCCACCTGTACGTCAATCATCTTGAGCAAGCGGATGAGCAGCTTAAACGCAGCCCATTGCCACTACCCACTCTGATGTTGAACCCCGAAGTGAAAGACATTTTCAGTTTTCAGTTGGACGATTTTAAACTGGAGAACTATCAGAGCCACGGCGTCATCAAAGCCCCCATCGCGGTATAACAGCTTTGCGTATTTCCCTGATCTGGGCCATGGCGGAAAATCGCGTTATCGGCCGTGACAATTCTCTTCCCTGGCGCCTGCCGACGGATATGCGCCATTTCATGAGCACCACCATGGGCAAGCCGGTGCTGATGGGGCGCAAAACCATGGAATCGATGAAAGCACCTCTGCCGGGGCGTACCAATATTGTCCTCACCCGCAATACAAGCTGGCAGCGGGATGGTGCCAGGGTTGTACACACGCTCGACGAGGCTCTGGCGCTCGCGGAGCAACAGTGTCTGATCGATGGGCAGGATGAACTGATGGTGATCGGCGGGGCCGATATTTATGGTTTATGCCTGCCGCTTGCAGACAAACTCTATGTCACCCACGTATCCGGACATCCTGATGGAGACATCTTTTTCCCGGAATTCGAGTTGGCGCAATGGCACTGTGTCAGCCGCATCGAGTACCCGGCTGACGCGCGTCATTCTGCTCAATTTGCAATCGCGGAATATCACCGTAAAGCATAGCGATGAGATCAGTGCAGCTGATGGTGCGGCAACACCCGCCCCAGGCCTGCATCACTTAACTGCTGATGCATATAAGCGCGCACTTCTTCCGCTGTTTCCATCTTCAACACCCGGGCAAGCATGCGACGCGCATCAGTGCGTTTGATCTGGCGAATCACCCATTTCACCTTGGGGAGATGAGTCGCGTTCATGGACAGCACGTGATAACCCATGGCCATCAGCAATACCGCGCCTGCGGGCGTGCCCGCAAACTCACCACAGATGCCCAGGCCGGTGCCTTCCGCATGGGCAGACCTGGCGACTTCGCGTAACGCGCCAATCACCGCAGGATGGACATCCTGATACAGTTCTGCAACGCGTGGATTATTCCGGTCTACTGCCAGCATGTACTGAGTCAGGTCGTTGGAACCGACGGCGAGAAAGTCGGCCTCTTTGGCCAGCAGTCTTGCCTGGTAAACCGCTGCAGGCACTTCGACCATAACGCCAATCTCAGGCATTTTCACATCTGTACCTTCTTCAACAACCTCGTCGTAAGCCTGATGAATGAGGATTTTGGCAGCGCGAAGCTCTCCAACACTGGAAATCATCGGCAGCATGATGCGCAGCACGCCTTCAAGACCGGCATTGGCTTTGATCATTGCCCGCACCTGCACCAGGAAAATTTCCGGGTGATCCAGAGTGACTCTGATGCCACGCCAACCCAGGAAGGGATTTTCTTCGGTGATCGGGAAATAACTGAGCGATTTATCACCGCCGATATCCAAGGTCCGCATGGTCACCGGGCGGGGAGAAAATGCCGCCATGTGCTCCCGATAGATGGTCAGCTGTTCAGCTTCCGTAGGAAACCGATCCGCCGACATGAAGGGAATTTCTGTACGGAACAGGCCTATACCTTCAGCACCACGGTCGAGCGAACGCGTCAGGTCGCCAGACAGTCCGATGTTCACCCACAACAGCAGGCGCCAGCCATCGCGAGTGATACAGGGCAGGTCTTTCAGCTCGGTCAGTTCTTCATCAAACACACGCTCCTGTTCGATGAGTTCACGATTTAATGTGATGCGACGTTTATTCGGCCGCGCGTAGACTTCGCCGTAATGACCATCCACCAGGAGGGTTTCTCCCTCGAGATCATAGGTAGGCAGGTCAACAGCGCCCATGACTGCGGGGATGCCCATTGCGCGCGCGAGAATGGCCACATGCGAGTTGCTTGAACCACGATTGCTGACAATGGCAACCAGCCGATCCGCGGGAATATTGGTCAGCATGGTCGGTGTCACTTCCTCGCCCACAAGCACGCTGTTGGTGGGGAAGAACGTCTTTTTGTCGCGTATATCCTGCAGGTAACCCAATACCCTCAGTCCCAGTTCTCTGACGTCTGCTCCACGTTCACGCAGATACGGATCTTCCATCAGCTCAAACCGACCGACGTGTTCACGGATGACTTTCTTGAGTGCGCCCTGCGCCCACTGGCCGAGCTGGATCTCTTTGCGGATATCCCCGGCCAGGGCATTTTCGTCCAGCATGTGCAGATAAGCATCAAACAGCGCAAGTTCCTGTTTTGGCAGGCTGGTAGAGAATTGCGCGCTTATATTCTTAATGTCTGACCGCACCGCTTCCAGCGCCCGATCCAGCAACGCGAGCTCCACCGTGACCTCTTCAGCCGCACGTTCGGGCACGGCATCCAGATTCGCCGCCGGATGCACAACAACTGCCGCCCCAATGGCAATGCCGGGAGCACCTGCAACCCCCTTAAAAAGGCTGTCATCCAGGCCCTTGTGCGGCGTGTTCTGCAGGGCGCTGTCACCAATCGCCTGTGCATGAGAAACCACCGTGGCCAATTGCGCAGCCAGGGTGACAAGAAAAGCCTCTTCGGCTTCGTCAAATCGCCGCACCGCCTGCTGCTGTACCACCAGCACACCCAGTGCCCGACGCTGGTGAATAATCGGCACACCAAGAAAGGCGTTAAACGCCTCTTCTCCGCTTTCCGGCAGGAAGTAATATTCGGGATGATTCTGAGCATCGTCGAGATTCAGAGGTTCTGCACGACGGCCTACCAGGCCAACCAGGCCCTGATCCAGGCTGAGCAGCGCGGTGCCGACCTGTGAGGGGTTCAGACCGTCTGTTGCGGCAAGAACATAGGCGTCCCGCTCGCTGGTGAGCAGGTAGATGGAACACACATCCGTGTTCATCGCGGTTTTTACTTCAGACACCAGCTCATTGACCGCAGCCGACAACTGGCTGTGAGACGTGAATTTGAGAACAATCTGGCGCAGAGTGGCTAACACTAAGAAGAACTCCCGGTTTTATCGCGCGCAGTTTGTGCAAGAGGCAGGTGCGGGGCCAGTTCTGTTAACGCCCTGCGATACACCTCTCGCTTGAAATCCACCACCTGGGTCAGTGGATACCAGAACGATACCCATTGCCAATGATCAAATTCGGGTTTCGGGCCGCCATCCATTGTCACGTGATGATCTTCACCCAACATTTCCAATAGAAACCACTTCTGTTTCTGACCGACAAAGCCTGGGGTGGAATTATAACGCCGCAGGCGCCGCGGCAGGCGGTAGCGCAGCCAGCCCTTTGTTCGTGCAACAATTCTGACGTGGTCAGCAGTCAGGCCAACTTCCTCGGTTAACTCGCGGAACAGCGCCTCTTCAGGCGTTTCATCAGGGTTAATGCCGCCCTGAGGAAACTGCCAGGCGTCGTGTCCGCCAACCCGGCGCGCCCAGAGCACCTGACCGGTACCCTGTCCATTTGCCAGAACGATGCCAACGTTCGGCCGAAAACCGTCCGTATCTACCATGGTTGCCTCGTATCGCTGCAGCATTTCACGATCACACCTCAAAGGGTTTGCGATCTCGTAGCCACAGTCTTTTGTTACCTTCGTACCTTGATACCGGAAAAGCACAACGGACACAAATTCTAATCAGCAGTGGTGAGGTTCAGAGGTGTGATGCATTCAGCAAACAACCTACAATCAGTATCATGACAAACCGCCTGCACAACGAAACCAGCCCGTATCTTCTGCAACACGCTGACAACCCTGTCGACTGGCAACCCTGGGACCCACAAGCCCTGTCCGCTGCAAAACAGCAGGATAAACCGATCCTGTTATCAATCGGCTATTCAAGTTGTCACTGGTGTCACGTTATGGCCCATGAATCTTTTGCAGATGACGCCACTGCGGCTGTTATGAATGAACATTTCATAAACATCAAAGTGGATAGAGAGGAACGTCCGGATCTGGATAAGATTTATCAGACAGCACTGCAACTGCTGACCCAGCAGGGTGGCGGCTGGCCGCTCACCATGTTTATCGATCCGCAGACCCTCCTGCCATTTTACGGTGGTACCTACTTTCCCAGAACACCGCGCCATGGCCTGCCCGGGTTCAGCGATCTGTTGCTGCGTATCGCTGATGTTTTTACCAGTAAGCGAGATGAACTGAACGAGCAGGGCGGGAAAATCCAGAAAACCTTAGAGATGATGGTCGCGCCGGTGCAGGAGGCCACGCTGCAGGATGAAGCGTTGTTGAAATCAGCAGCCGAGGCCCTGGCCAGCCAGTACGACAACGCCGCAGGCGGTTTTGGGGGTGCGCCAAAGTTCCCCATGCCCAATGCCCTGGAACGGCTGCTGGCTCACTGGGCGCATACCCGGCGGCTCGGTGGAAACGATAAAGACAGCCTCGACCGGGTGATGACTACCCTGACCAATATGGCCCGAGGTGGCATATACGACCACCTTGGCGGCGGTTTCTGCCGCTATGCCACGGACAACAAGTGGATGATTCCCCACTTCGAAAAAATGTTGTATGACAACGCACAGCTGCTGTCTGTTTACAGCTTTGCCCTGACACTGGGACCAGACAAGCTCTTTGAGGAAGCCATAGCGGACACCATTGGCTGGCTGCAACGTGAAATGCTGCATCCCAAGGGCGGGTTTTTTGCCGCCCTGGATGCAGACTCGGAAGGAGAAGAAGGCAAGTTTTATGTCTGGCGCCGTGAGCAGGTTAAGAAACTGCTCAACGAGGAAGAGTACCTGGTCGTCGAAACTCTCTACGGATTAGACAAGCCCGCTAACTTTGAAAATAAATGGAATCTGCACCGCTACGATTCCTGGCGTTCGGTGATTGAGCGCCTGTCGCTGGCGCCGGACCACGCCGACACACTGCTGCAAAGCGCCAGGCAGAAAATGCTGACCGCACGGAACGCACGCACTCGTCCTGCAACCGATGATAAAATTCTTACCGCTTGGAACGGCCTGATGATCCGCGGCCTGGCACACGCCGGTATCAATCAGGGCCGATCGGATTGGGTAACTCAGGCACAACAAACCGCAGACTTTCTGCATGCGCAGTGCTGGGATGGTGGACATCTGTATGCTACCTGGCAGCAGGGTTCACCCCGGTATCTGGGTTATCTTGACGACTATGCCAATGTGTTAGATGGTCTGACTACCCTTCTCAGCGCGCAGTGGCGCAGCCAGGATATGCAGTTTGCCATCGAGCTGGCTGACAAACTGCTGGAGGATTTCTATGACGTTGAGCATGGGGGTTTCTATTTCACCCGGCACGATCATGAGCATCTGATTTACAGGCCCAAGCCAACCATGGATGACGCCATGCCGCCAGGCAACGCCACCGCAGCCAGAGCACTGTTGACGTTAGGTCATCTGTTGGGCGAAACACGTTACCTGGACGCCGCCCACAGCACCCTGGCATGGGCACGCGCAGTGATGGAGCGTTTACCCGCTGCACACTGCAGCCTGCTCAGCGTGCTGGAGGAGACCGTTTATCCCACGGACCTGGTTATCTTGCGCGGGCCCGGCGAATTGACTGATAGCTGGATGCAGGCGATCCGCGGCGGCTTTACCCCCTGGCGTAAAGTCTTTGCCATTGACTATGCGGTTGAGGCACCGCTGCCCCCTTATCTGCCGAAACTGGTCAGCACACAGGCACAACAGTCGGTCACAGCATTTGTCTGTCAGGGGCTGAGCTGCTCTCTGCCAATCACTGACCTGTCTGAATTGCAGGATGCCCTGGCATAATCACGCACACACTGGACTAAGATGCACTCCAGGTCAGATTCAGCTCACGCGCGGCTTTAACGTCATCCAGGCGACGTACCGGCGTTGTGAAGGGTGCCTGCTTGAGTAGATTTGGGTCTCGGTTGGCTTCTTCCCTGATTGCAATCAGCGCATCAACATAACGATCCAGTTCTTCGCGGCTTTCAGTTTCCGTTGGTTCAATAAGAAAACACTCAGGAATCAGCAGCGGAAAATAGGTCGTGGGCGAATGCATGCCGTAATCGAGCATACGTTTGGCAATATCCATCGCGTTCACCCCTAATTCTTTTGCTTCATGAGCAAAGGTCAGAATAAATTCGTGGGTCGCGCGACGTTCGGGATAAGCCAGTTTAAAACCAGCCTTATGCAGCCGCGCAGCCATATAATTAGCATTCAGCGTCGCGTACTCGCCAACCCGATGCATGCCTTCGCGACCCAGCAGCAAAGCATAAGCCAGCGCGCGGATCAGAATTCCAGCATTACCAGCAAACGCAGACAGGCGACCAATACTCAACGGCAGATCATCCTGGTCTACCCAACGATAAACCGTTTCTCCTGCGGCTTCAGATTTAGCCACAATAGGTACGGGCAAGTGGGGTAACAAGCGCTCCGACACGCCCACCGGGCCTGCACCTGGGCCGCCGCCCCCGTGAGGCGTGGCAAATGTTTTATGCAGATTCATGTGCAGGACATCAAAGCCCATGTCACCGGGTTTCACCTTGCCGAGAATGGCATTCAAATTTGCACCGTCGTAGTACAACAGGCCGCCAGCATCGTGCACGGTTCTGGCAATTTCTTCTACCTGGCGCTCAAACACACCACAAGTAGACGGGTTGGTCATCATCAGGCCTGCGGTTTGCGGTCCAACACAGGCTTTAAGGGCATCCAGATCTACATCACCGGATGCATCTACAGCAACTTCAGTGACTTTATACCCACACATCACTGCCGTGGCTGGGTTGGTGCCATGCGCCGCAGTGGGCACAATAATTTCGGTACGCGCATCGTCACCTCTGGATTCGTGATAGGCACGAATCATGGCCACGCCGGCAAATTCACCCTGAGCGCCAGCCATCGGCGTCAGCGAAACGCCTTTCATGCCCGTGACATCACGCAGGATTTCCTGCAGATCATACAGACAGGCCATATGGCCCTGACTGGCCGCTTCAGGCGCCAGCGGATGGCGCCCCAGAAAGCCCGGCAGGTTGGCCGCTTTATGGGCACCTCGCGGGTTGTATTTCATGGTGCAGGAGCCCAGCGGATAAAACTGAGTGTCGATGGAGAAATTCTTCCGTGACAGATTGGTGTAGTGGCGGACCGCCTGCAACTCTGACACCTCGGGCAGGCCAGGTGGTTCGGCACGTAACAGTTCACCTGGCAGATCTGCCAGGACGCTGTCATCCGCAGCATCTACACGTTGTGCACTGGCGCGTCGGCCGCTCAGACTGATATCAAAAATGGTGCTCATGACGCCACCTGTGTTGAGTTTTTCAGGATATCGCTGAGCGCTGACACATAGTGTGCTATTTCCGCAGGGGTGCGCTTTTCCGTGACCGCGACCAGCAGCGTATTTTCAGCCTCGGACACATGCCCGGCCGCAAAATGTGACAGCGCAAGACCTGGCAGAATCCCTTGATCCATCATGGCATCAATGACATCTGCAGCGGCAACGGGCAAACGCACCGCAAACTCATGGAAATGCGGGCCTTCGAATACCGCGCTTACTCCGGGTATCTGCGTCAGCTGATCAAACAACTGCATGGCGCCGTGATGTGAGGCCAGGGCAACTTCACGTAGCCCCTGCGGACCCACCAGGCTGAGATAGATCGTGCCAGCGGTTACCAGTAGACCCTGATTGGTACAGATGTTGGACGTCGCTTTGCCGCGCCGGATATGCTGTTCCCGGGCTTGCAGAGTAAGTGCATAACCCACTTTGCCATCCAGGTCCTCGGTCTGGCCTATGATCCGACCCGGCATCTGTCGAACCAGCGCCTGGCTGCAACAGGTAAATCCGAACGAGGGCCCACCCGAAGCCATGGGCACGCCAAACGGTTGCCCATCACCACAGACAATATCCGCACCCACGCCTTCGCTGCCCCAGTCACCTGGCGCCTTGAGCACACTGAGCGTCATGGGATTAACCACCGCAATCACCAGCGCACCTTGTTCATGAGCCCAGTCGGTCAGCACATCCACACTTTCCAGGCGGCCAAAAAAGTTCGGTTGCTGGATCACCACCGCAGCTGGAGACAGGTCTTGGGGCAGGTCGTGGACGTTAACAATACCGCTGGCATCTAACGACAACGCCTCAATCTGAATACCCTGATTTCTGACGATATTGCGGGAGGTGTCAGTGTAGTTTGGATGCACGGAGTCGGCCACCAGCACCAGACCACCTTTATTTTTCTTATTGCCGCGTAATGCCATCAGCATCGCTTCGGCGAGCCCGCTGGCACCGTCGTAGACGGATGCATTGGAGACATCCATACCGGTCAGCACCGCCATCATGGATTGATACTCGTAGATCAGCTGCAACGTACCCTGGCTTGCCTCAGCCTGATAGGGCGTATACGCGGTCATGAACTCACCGCGACTTGTAATGTCCCACACCGCAGCCGGAATGTGGTGATCATAGCTGCCGGCACCCATGAAACACGTGTACCCGGCATCCGCATCCGCGCGCTCGGCAAGCATCTGCAGCATGGCCATTTCGCTGCGGCCAGCAGGCACATCCCGCAGGCTGCCATTGGCGAGATGCGAAGGTATTTCATCGAACAGCGCACTGATGTCAGGCGCGCCTATTTCCGCCAGCATGGCGGCTACGTCAGCCTCGGTATGCGGTACAAACGGCATCTGGGCTCTCCTTAATGGATTAGCTGGATTTTATCTATGAGATGACAGGCACGGCTGCAAGCCGGGTCAGTGCTCTTCTTCGTCGCAGACTTCTGTATAAGCTTCTGCGTCGAGCAGTTCTTCTAACTCACCCAGATCGTCGGGTTCTAATTTGAAAAACCAACCTTCGCCGTAGGGGTCCTGATTGACCTTTTCGGGCTCGTCATCAAGCACGCTGTTGATCGCAATCACCGTACCCGTGATGGGACCGTAGATGTCGGAAGCGGCTTTCACAGATTCTACTACACCTGCCTCCTCCGCTGCGTTAATTTGTTGTCCTACCTCGGGCAGTTCAACGTACACGACATCACCCAACGCATTCTGCGCGTGGTCGGTAATACCTACGGTGACGCTGCCGTCTTCCTCTAACCTCGCCCACTCGTGGGTGGCGACATATTTATACTCTGCAGGTACTTCACTCATTTGGGGTGTGTCCTTTTTTTCTCAGCCGACCAGGTTTTTACCGTGTCGGACAAATGGCGGTTTCACAATTTCAGCGGCTTTGGTTTTACCCCTGATATCCACTTCGCAGAAGCCGTTTGCCGCTTTCGGTAAACGCGCCAATGCAATACTGAATCCCAGTGTGGGGGAAAACGTTCCGCTGGTGATTATCCCATTCCCAGCGGATGTGGTCACCACCTGACCGTGTCGTAAAACGCCTTTGTCTTTCATGATAAGACCCGTCAATTTCATTGGACATTGGCCGCGCTCGGGCTCTATGGCCCTGCGGCCGATAAAATCACGGTCATCCGGCGACCACGCAATGGTCCAGGCAATGTTAGAGGCCAGTGGCGAGGTCTGTTCATCCAGATCCTGGCCGTAGAGATTAAGACCGGCTTCAAGGCGCAGGGTATCCCGCGCTCCAAGCCCGGCGGGCTGCACGCCAGCTGCACGCAGGTCCTGCCACAAACTGATGCCTTGCGCGGCGGGTAACATGATTTCAACACCATCTTCGCCGGTGTAACCGGTGCGGCCCACCATCCACTGGCCAAACATGGCGGCATTAAAAGGCGCCAGATCCGCTGGCACACTACCCGGATAACACGCGTTGAGCCGGTTTATCGCCTCAGGGCCCTGCACCGCAATCATGACCAGCGGCTGTTGAGCAAAGGTCATGGCCGGCATTTTGTGCTGCTCGAACCAGTTCAGTACCTTTGCGCGGGTTGATGCGTTAACCACACACCGATAGCCCTCGGGCAATGCATAAACAATCAGATCATCCAGCACACCCCCGCTTTCATTCAGCAATGCACCGTAGAGCGCACCCCAGGTGGACAGCTTTGCCACATCGTTGGCAACCAGTCGCCGCAGAAATGCCTCGGCATCATCACCGTGCACGTCGATGATGGTCATGTGCGATACATCAAACATGCCGGCAGCGGTGCGCACCGCGCTGTGCTCCTCTATCTGCGAACCGTAATTCACCGGCATCAGCCAACCGGCAAAATCCACCATCCTGCCACCGGCGGTGAGGTGTTCATCATATAGAGGTGTTTTCTGTGGTGCTGATTCGTTGGACATAGTTTTTCCAGATGGATGTGGTTATTTAGTGGCGCCTGTTGCGCTTAAACCCATAGCTTCACGCATGATCTGCTGTTTCAGACCATCGAGCCGGTTAATCGACGCAACGCCAACATTGCGCAACAGTGCAAGACCCGGATCAGAGCTGCCGTAGATTTTCTGCAGGCCGGAAAACAGGCGGATCATCATCTGCGCTCTTGCCTGGCGCTGCCGGGCAAAGCGTGACCACAATCCGGGCGCCGACAGGTCTACTGCCGGCCGAGCCACTTCAAGCATCTGTTGTACATCTTCAAGACCCAGATTAACGCCCATACCCGCCAGAGGGTGTACCACCCGCATGGCATCTCCAATTAACAGAACACGGGGGTCTGGAGCACAATTGGGCAGGCGTTGCTGAGTCAACGGGAAGCTGAAGCGTTGATCAACCTGTGCAATGGCGCCCAGACGGTGTTCAATCGCAAAACCAATTTCACGACAGAATTGTGCATCATCCATTGCCTTGCGCCGCTCAGCTTCGGCTGCACTCTGGGACCAGACAACAGAACACAGATGTTCATCAACAGCTGGCAGAAACGCCAGCGGGCCATCGGTTAAAAAACGCTGCCAGGCGGTGTGCTGGTGCGGTTTTTCGGTTTTCACAACGGTGGTCAATGCCACCTGATGCACAGGGTACTGCTGGACTTCAAGATTCATCGCGCGGCGCACCAGTGATTGCGCACCATCAGCTGCAATCAGAAAATCGAAACTGCGGCGGGTACCGGTCGCCGTTGCTATCTCGACACGCTCGCTGAGCACGTCAACATCACTGATCTCATTTTCCCACAACGTCAGATGATCATGCCGACTCATGTGCTGCCAGGCATGCGCAAGTAACGGGCTGACCTCTACCAGCCAACCCAGCTGCTGACACCCGACATCCGCGGCATGAAAAGACAGCTCACTGTTGCCCCATTGCTCCCAGACCTGCATATGCTGATAAGGTGCGGCTGGCGTTGCGCCCCAGATCCCCACGCTCTCAAGCAATGTCTGGGAGGCAGGTGATAAAGCAACGTTACGAATATCCATGCCAAGGGCACCGTGCTGTACCTGAGGTGCCTGTCGATCAATCAGCGTGACCTCATACCCCCGACGCGCTAACGCCAGGGCAGTAGTTGCGCCGACAAGACCGCCTCCAACAACGGCTATGGTTGAGGTTGTCCTCACTGACGAGCACTCTGACGGCGGGAATTCACCCGCGACGCCTGGACAAAAGGCTCAGCCATCAAGGCTTCAATTTCGGCAGGTTGTTTTGGCACATCATCGGTAAGTACCTCACAACCCTGCCTGGTAATCAGCACATCGTCTTCAATACGAATACCGATACCACGGTAGATGTCAGGCAGGTGCGCGGTTGTCTCATCGCGCTGGATATAGATGCCTGGCTCAATGGTTAACACCATGCCGGGTTCAAAATCGCGCCAACGGGTGTCAACACGATAGTCGCCGACATCGTGGACATCAATGCCCAGCCAGTGCGAGGTTTTATGCGGACAGAACGCTTTGTAGTCTTCCGCTGCGATGATGCTATCAATCTCACCTTCAAGCAGGCCCAGCTCAATCAGCCCCTCAACCATGACCCTGACAGCAGCTTCATGTGGCGCGTTGAAATGATTGCCCGGCAGACACTGGCTGATTGCCGCTTCATTGGCCTTAAGAACTATGTCGTACAGTTTGCGCTGAGCAACGCTGAACTTGCCACTGACCGGAAAGGTGCGCGTGACGTCCGCGGCATAATGCTGGTACTCGCAACCAGCATCGATCAACACAAGATCGTTCTTTCTCAGGGTAGCGGTGTTATCGACGTAGTGCATCACACAGGCATTTTCTCCACCGCCCACAATGCAGGGATAGGCAGGTGAGCGGGCGCCGTGGGACATGAACTCATAGGTCAGTTCAGCTTCCAGCTGACTTTCCAGCATGCCCGGCTCACACATCTGCATAGCGCGGCGATGGGCGATGCTGGTGATTTTTGCGGCTTTACGCATCAACTGCTGCTCTTTGGCTGATTTAAACAATCTTAATTCGTGCAGCAGGTGTTTCAGTTCGAGAAACTCTCCCGGGGGTTGAGCGCCACCGGCTTCGCGTTTGCGGATATCAGATACCCATGCAAGCAGGCGACTGTCAAAATCCGGGTACTCACCCAACGTCATATAGATGCGCGCTCGCGACTCCAGCAGGCCGGGCAGAATGTCATCCATGTCTGTTATCGGGAACGCGTCGTCCACGCCCAGGTTCTGTGTTGCTCGCTCCGGACCCAGACGTTCGCCGTCCCAGCGTTCAACCTGATCGTCCCGTTCCGCACAAAACAGAATTTCCTGGCCGTGCTCGCGACCCGGAGCCAGCAGCAGCAGTGCATCGGGTTCAGAAAACCCTGTGAGGTAAAAAAAGTCGCTGTCCTGCCGAAACAGGTATTGGATATCACGATTGCGGCGCGCCGGACTGGCGCCGGGAATCAGCGCAACAGAACCTGGCGACATCATCGACATTAACTGATTGCGGCGCTTTTTATAGTCTGCAGTGCTTATATTCAAGAACTGTCCTGGGAATCGTCTGTATTGGCCGCAGTGCTCTCCGCCTGTTCTGAAATCAGAGTCAATGCAAGCACGGCAGCAACCCGCACGTATTCATAGATTTCCATATAGGCACTTTCTTCGTGCTCACCGCCATCTACAGATTCATCAAGACTGCTGATGCTGGCAAAGTCACGCAGAATCTCCTGCACGTCCAAAGGCAGAGCATCCATTGCCGTGCCGCCTTCACTGCCACCGAACGCAGCACCAAAGCCACTGAGGAAACCCGCGCACCAGGCGCTCAGACCCGCCAGGCGCTGCTCAAGCGGATACTCGTCGTCAGGGATCAGGGGTACAAAACTCATATCCTGGGCAAACAAATCATCCAGCGCCGCACTGACAAAATCACTCACTGCGGTTTCATCAGACAGGACGTCTGTGCCCATCAGCTGAACAAATTCGGACAACAGAAACTGAGCAGGCTCGCCCGCGGCAAAACCGCAGACCACACCATGTAACTCAGGTGGCTCGATAACAGAAGACGCATTTTGCGCAAGCGCTTGAAGATCAGACACGGTATATAGGGCTACACAAAGGAAGGTAATCAGCGCAAACTATCGCCTAACCAGGGATTAAATGCCACAGACACGCATTTACTTAAGCAGAAAAAGCGCAACTGAGAATAAGAAAGAGCAAGACCATGGCTTCCAACGCCGAAATAGAACAACTCAGCCAACTTGAAAAGCAGATCGACGAATTGCTGGTACTGACCACCGTGTTAAGCAAAGAAAACCGAGCCTTGCGTACACAACAGAAAAACTGGTCTACCGAACGCGCCAAATTGATCGAAAAAAACGAACTGGCAAAAAGCCGGGTTGAGTCCATGATCACGCGCCTCAAAGCGCTGGAAAAAGATTAACAGGCAGACGGGTACACAAATCACTATGACTCAAGCAGCAAATACCGTTCGCGTTACCATCATGGGTAAAGAATACCAGGTCAGCTGTCCACCCGATGAAGTTGACGCGTTAACGCGTGCCGCCCAGTTTCTGGATGGGCAGATGGAGGCCATACGCGCCTCGGGAAAAGTTGTGGGATTAGATCGCGTGGCGGTCATGGCTGCATTGAACATCACCAATGACTATCTGTCCGGGCAGAGTATTCTGCACGAAACCAAGGACGCGGTTGGACAACGTCTTTCGAACCTCAACAGCAAAGTTGAAACCGCGCTGGCGAACCACAAGCAACTGGACCTGTAAATACTTTTCCCCCGGTTGTGCGGGAAACCTCCCATACTGTCCAATTGACCTAAATGCAAGACTTGGACTCACCGCATGAAGGGCTATACTGACTGTGTTCCTGGGATGTTTGCCAGTTGGTCGCGTCCTTGAGCCGTTAGAGATAACTCAGGAGACTCTGCTGCCAGCGTCCGTGTGCTTGCCCAACTTGATGGGATGCCTTAGATGTTGCACAGACCTCCGCCTTGAACCATAACGGTTCAGGGCAAACCAGTAGCGGCATCTCCGGGAACACTTCTTCCGCCTGGCGACCTGATGTACCTGATGCATAGGAGGTCTTCATGAGTGACCGTCGAATATCCCTGCGCAGAGAATTCTCAGATCGACGTCGTAACCTGGATGACCAGACACGGCAAGCCGCCAATGAGTCTATCGCCACACACCTGGCCCATTGGGCGCCCCTGCAGTCTGCCAGAGTTGTTGCAGCCTACGCGGCCAGCAATGCGGAAGTTGATGTGACCACCACTATTGAGCAGCTGTGGCGGAACTCTGTGCAGGTCGCCTTGCCCGTGGTCGGCGCCAATGGAGAAATGGCGTTCTTTGCCTTTACCGCGGACAGCGATGTACAGATTAACCGTTTTGGTATTACCGAGCCGCGCAACAGTATCGAAATTCCACCCGCCAGCATTGATGTTGTGCTGACGCCTCTGCTTGCCTTTGACAAGTGGGGTAATCGTCTGGGTATGGGTGGTGGCTACTACGATCGGTATCTGCCTGAAACCCGGGCCCATATCCTCGGCGTGGCTTTCGCCTGCCAGTACAGTGCTGCTGAACTGCCCAATGAGGACTGGGATGTACGCTGCAATGCTGTGGTCACAGAAAATGGCGTGCTAGAGTTTGCGCTGTAGACATCAGGCTTTCTGTTATGGCCGTTCGTAAAATCATCAATATGGGTCACCCCACATTACGCAAGGTTGCGGAACCGGTAGCGCAGGACGCGATTGGCAGTGAAGCGCTGCATCTTTTAATTGCTGATATGGTGGACACCCTGCACGACTACGGCGGTATCGGCCTTGCAGCACCGCAAATTAACGTGCCGTTGCGCCTGGCTATCGTTGAGATTCCCGGTGGACCAAGTCGCTATGGCGAGATTGATCCTTTACCGCTGACTACGTTCATCAACCCGACCATTACGGTGCTCGACCCCACCCCGGCAGGTTACTGGGAGGGTTGTCTATCAGTACCGGGCCTGCGTGGTTTTGTGGAGCGGCCACAACACATTCGCATTGATTACACCGACACCAGCGGCAACCCTGCGGAGCTCATATTTGAAGGTTTCTGGGCAACCGTATTCCAGCATGAGTTCGACCATCTGGATGGCAGACTTTACATCGACCACATTACCGATCGCACCAAACTGGTGTTCGAAGAGGAATACCTGCGGTACTGGCAGGACAGTTAGCTGAGCCTGCGGCTTACTTCAAAAACAGTTGATACGCCGGGTTATCACTTTCTTCCCAGAACCGATAGCCGATACGCTGGAGAAATTTGAGCAGCTTCGGGCGTTCCCGGGAGGCGGCGGCAAAACCGACCAGCACACGCCCATAGGCTGCACCATGATTCCGGTAATGGAACAATGTGATGTTCCACTGTGCGCCTACGCCACTGAGAAACTGCAACAACGCACCGGGACGCTCGGGAAACTCAAAACGGAACAGCAGTTCTTCTTCCGCGCCGATACTGCGCCCACCCACCATATGGCGAACGTGCAACTTGGCCGCTTCGTTGCTGGTCATATCCACAACCGCGTATCCTCGATTCAACAGTTCAGCCACTGCGTCATCGCGGTCGGCGGGCGTTGTGACCTGCATGCCGACATAGATATGCGCCTTTGAATCACGGGCCCACCGGTAATTGAACTCTGTAATCGAACGTTTGCCCAGCGCCCGGCAGAATTTGAGGAAACTGCCTTTCACCTCATCTATGGTCACCGCCAGAATGGCTTCACGCTGCTCACCAATTTCGGCACGCTCTGAAATATGTCGCAGGCGATCAAAGTTGACATTGGCACCGCTGACTATCGCAACCACGGATTGATCCGGCCCTGGATGTTCTGTCAGATAGCGCTTCATACCGGCAACCGCCAATGCACCTGCAGGTTCAGCCACCACCCGGGTTTCCTCAAAGATATCTTTGACGGCTGCACAAATTTCATCAATGCTGCAGACCACCACGTCGTCTACATATTTTTTAGCCACCTTGAAGTTTTCTTTGCCGACCTGTGCCACAGATACGCCATCTGCAAACAGATCAAGGGTTTCCAGCGGCAGCTTCACCCGGCGCCCAGCCTGCATGGCTGCATGCAGACAAGCTGAACCCTGCACCTCTACGCCAACAATTCTGGTTTTCGGGTAAAGGTATTTGATGTAGGCGGCAATCCCGGCAATCAGACCACCACCGCCAACCGGCACAAACACGACGTCCGGCTGACGCGGATGCTGGTTCACAATTTCCATGCCCACAGTGCCCTGGCCGGCAATGACATCTACATCATCAAACGGATGCACATAGGTAAGGTTACCTTCACTCTGCAGTTTTGCAGCATGGGCCGCTGCCTGGGGAAAACCATCGCCATGCAGGACAACTTTTGCACCCCGGGCTTTTACCGCATCCACTTTAATGCTGGGCGTATTACGGCCCATGACAATGGTTGCTTTGATGCCGAGGTGACGTGCCGCTGCGGCAACACCCTGGGCATGATTGCCGGCAGATGCAGCTATTACACCTCTTTTCTGATCAGCTTCGCTCATTTGTGCCATCTTGTTATAGGCACCACGGTTCTTGAAACTGAAGACCGGTTGCAGGTCTTCACGCTTCAACCAGACTTCGGCGCCGAACCGACGGGACAGTCCAGGCGCTGGCGTCAGTGGCGTCTCCATGGCCAGATCATAAACCCGCGAACCGAGAATCTTCTTTACATAACTTTCGAGCATGGGCACCATCTTTTCACAATTTCTTTTTCTCGAGACTCACCATCAGTTCTCCAGCCTCGCACGATCAGAACGCACTCAAACAGCAGGCGGCAAAGGCTGCGCTGGCTTTGATAAAACCTCGACTTGAACTACAAAGCGTAGTCGGTGTCGGCACAGGTTCAACTACCAATTTTTTTATCGACGAACTGGCATCCGTCAAACACCTGTTCGACGCCGCAGTTTCATCCAGTGAAGCCTCATCGCAGCGCCTTAAAGATCACGGCATACAGGTACTGGATTTAAACGCTACTGCCCGCGTCGACGTTTACGTTGACGGTGCAGACGAAGTTGACCCGCGACGCAACCTTATAAAAGGCGGCGGTGCTGCATTAACACGGGAAAAAATTGTTGCCAGTGCGGCGGACGAGTTTATTTGCATTGTCGACGAAAGCAAGCTGGTTAAAGTGCTCGGTGCTTTTCCGCTACCTGTCGAAGTGATTCCAATGGCGCGCAGCCTGGTGGCTCGCGGGTTGGAGGTTCTGGGCGGCCAGCCTGTCTGGCGCGAAGGTGTTGTGACTGACAATGGCAACTGGATCATCGACGTGCACGGACTGCACATCAGCGAGCCACTGGCATTAGAAAGTGCCATTAATAATCTGCCTGGTGTTGTGTGCAACGGCTTGTTTGCTCATAACGCAGCCGATCAGGTGCTGATTGCCGCCGCGGAGGGTGTGCGGACCCTTTAGTATCGGCATCAGATCCACCGCTAAAGCAGCTTGCCTGGATTGAGAATCTGATCCGGATCAAATAGAGACTTCAGGCCGCGCATGAGGGTTATCTCAGCGGGACTGCGTGAATAGTTGAGGAAATCCCGCTTCAACAGACCAACGCCATGCTCAGCAGAGATACTGCCCTGGCGTTGCTGTACCAGTGCAAAGATCTTTGGACTCATGGCGTGGCCTTTGGCCATGAACTCTTCCACGCTCAGATGCTCCGGACGAAGAATATTCAGGTGCAGATTGCCGTCACCAATATGGCCGTACCAGCACACCTCAAAATCCGGGTAACTGTCCGCTACAAATTTATCCACGTCATTAAGAAACTCGGGTACCTGCGAGACACAGACTGACAGATCGTTCTTGTAAGGCGTATACGGCGCTATGGATTCGGATATGCCTTCTCTGAGTTGCCACAGGGCCTGAGCCTGAGCATCAGACTGACTGAGCACACCATCAAGTACCCAGCCCTGGGCCATGGTGTGTGCAAAGGCGGCGGAGGCTGCGTCTATCTCCATCGCATCAAATTCGAGCAACGCGTAAAAAGGCATCGTCTCCGCCAGCGGCGCAGGCAGGTCACGATGCGCGCGGACCTTTTCCAGCGCCAGATCAGAGAAAAATTCGAAGGCAGACAGGGTCAGATGTTCGTTGAAAGTGTGCAGCACGTGCAGCAGATCGCCAACCCGGGGCACACCCAGCACCATGACACTGTGGGGTAGCGGCGCGCGGGCTAAACGCACATCTACTTCCGTGATCAATCCCAGCGTGCCCTCGGAGCCGATCAGCAGATGGCGCAGATCGTAGCCGGTGGCATTTTTTACCAGGCCTGCATTACAGTTAAGTAATTCACCTGTACCGGTCACCACGCGTAAACCCGCCACCCAGTCTCGGGTTAAGCCGTAACGTATGACTTTGATGCCACCAGCGTTGGTAGCCACATTACCACCGATCTGACTGGAACCTGCAGAGGCAAAATCCACCGGATAAAACAGGTTGTGGGATTTCGCAAATTCCTGCAGCGTTGCCGTAATGACACCCGCCTGGCAGGTAACGCGCTGTTCCTGTTGATCAAAATCCAGTATCTGGTTCATGCGATCAAACGACACGACAATCTCGCCGTTGCCTGCGATCGCACCGCCTGACAGACCTGTTCTGCCGCCTGAGGGGACCAGCGCCGTTTGACTTGCCCGGGCGTACTTCACCAGCTCAATGACCTGTTCGCTGGTTTCCGGAAAAACTACCGCGCTGGGTGCAACCACAAAGCCGTTGGTCCAGTCTTTGCCCCAGATCGAGAGCGACTCCGGGTCGGTTTTGATTTGTTTAGCGGATAAAAATTGGTTTAACACGGGCGATCCAGCTTAACGGGGGGACTATCCTACCAATCACACTGTGCATCGAGATAGCGCCACATTTGACCGCGCAGATACTCTGACTCATTGGCCAGGTGATGACGTCCGCCGGTGATAATCCATTGATGACTGTGCGGATAACGTCGGCGGAACACTTTCAGATTGTAGTGTGCATCCACGGTACGATCCTGATCACCCTGCACAATCACTGGCGCCAGTTCGGATTCGGGATAATGTTCAAAACGTTTGAACCAGGTCACCATGGCCTGCACCCAGGCTACCGGTAGAATGCGCGCCTGCAGTGGATCAATGGCCTGCAGTTCAAGAAACTCAGGATTTTCCGCATTTTCCGTGAGTACACGCGGCCGCGAGGTGATGGTCAACTTAGCCAGCGCAAATACCCAGCGGTTCCAGCCCCAGGCATAAGGCCTGACCAGCGGTGCGAGCAGGATGATATTGCCAAGAGACAGGTCCGGATTGTGTTCCAGGTACTCCATAACAATCGCGCCGCCCATGCTTTGCCCGACCCAATGCAGCGGTTGAGCCGGTGTGGGCGATAAGCTGGCCAGCGCATAACGGGTTACCGCCTGTTGCGCGGCAACGTAGTGATCAAAACTGTCGATCACCACACGCTCACCGGATGACAACCCGTGCCCAATCTGGTCAAAGGTGATGACAGTGAGTTGTTTCAGCATCAGATACTCAATCACAGAGGCAAACAGTCCCACATGATCGTAGTAACCATGACACAACATGACATGGCCGCGGGTTACCGCCGGTTCGAACACCTGGATAACAAGCCGCTGCTCGAGCGCCTCTATCACCCGCATCTGATGCTGGTGGTTTATATGCGGAAAGAGCAGACCATAAAACTGCAGATACTCCAGGGTAGCCGCGGGTGCTGCCACGCCTTGATGTGCAAGCGCGGCGAGTTCAGCCTGCAGAGCGTCAACATCAAATTCTGCTGACCCTCTGACAACGGCTGTGTGAATCGGCGGGTGCGTATCAGTGGACAACCTGCACCAGCTCACCCGTTGCGTAACGGGCAAACATATCTTCTAACGACACCACCTTGATTTTGCTCGCCTGTCCGGCAGTGTTAAACGCTTCATAGCGCTCGATCACCACCTGTTTCATGGCGTCCTGAGAGTCTTTCAGGTATTTACGTGGGTCAAACTCCGCTTTGTTGACCGCCAGGTGTTTGCGAATGGCAGCGGTACTCGCCAGACGCAGATCCGTATCGATATTCACCTTACGGACCCCATGTTTGATGCCTTCCTGGATTTCTGAAAGGGGTACACCGTAGGTCTCCGGGATCTCGCCGCCGTTTTCATTGATGATGGCCAGCAGGTCCTGAGGGACAGAACTGCTGCCGTGCATGACCAGATGAGTACCGGGAATACGCTCATGAATGGCTTTTATACGCTCAATGGCCAGAATATCACCGGTTGGTGGGCGACTGAACTTGTAGGCCCCGTGGGAGGTGCCGATCGCAATCGCTAACGCATCTACATCCGTCTGTTTTACAAAATCTGCCGCTTGCTCAGGGTCTGTGAGCAGCTGATCCATGGATAAAGAACCTTCAAAACCAACGCCGTCTTCTTCCCCTGCCTCACCGGTTTCCAATGAACCCAGACAGCCTAATTCACCTTCCACCGAGACACCGCACGCATGCGCCATATCCACAGTCTGCTTGGTGACTGCAACGTTGTAGTCATACTCGGCGGGGGTTTTCTGGTCCGCCAGCAGCGAACCATCCATCATCACCGAAGAAAAGCCCAGCTGAATAGAGCGCTGGCAGACGGCTGGCGATGCACCGTGATCCTGGTGCATAACTACTGGAATATGGGGAAACTCTTCGATCGCGGCAAGAATCAGATGACGCAGAAAATTAGGCCCTGCGTACTTTCGCGCACCAGCTGACGCCTGCACAATCACCGGGCTGTTGGTGGCATCTGCGCCTTCCATGATGGCGCGCATCTGCTCAAGATTATTGACATTAAAGGCAGGCACCCCGTAATCATTTTCGGCGGCATGGTCCAGCAGTTGCCGCATGCTGATTAAAGCCATTGTGTTCTCCAGAAAGTGGATAAATATTGCGCCCGCATTCTAGTGATATGAAAGCCGCACGTCATTGGCTGTGATCACCTGAGTTTGTAAGTGTGCCTTTAACGAACCCTATCAAGGAACGCTATTGCTGATGAGCGCGCGCCTGCAGAATAGCCACCGCAGGCAGTGTCTTGCCTTCCACAAATTCCAGAAAAGCACCTCCACCGGTTGAAATATAGGAAATGCCTTCAGTCACTGCATATTTATCGATGGCCGCCAGAGTGTCGCCACCCCCGGCAATGGAAAACCCGTCGCTGGCGGCTATGGCCTCTGCCAGCACCCGTGTGCCTTCCCCAAACTGATCAAATTCGAACACGCCGACCGGCCCGTTCCACAGAATTGTTTTTGCCTCACCCAGCTGTTCAGCCCAGGCTCTGGCGGAAACCGGCCCGATATCGAGGATCATGTCGTCATCAGCGACGGCATCGATGGCTTTCAGCACCGCCGGTTCAGCAGCGTCGAATGCCTTGCCCACCATCACATCGACGGGGATCGGCACCTCAACTTTTTCAGCTATCTGGCGGGCGGCATCTAACAGATCAGCTTCATAAAGAGACTGGCCAACGTTAAAACCCGCCGCCGCGATGAAGGTATTGGCGATGCCACCACCCACAATGATCTGATCAGCTTTGTCTGCCAGTGCATCCAGCACTTCCAGTTTGGTAGAGACTTTGGCACCGCCAACAATAGCCACCATCGGGTGGGCAGGGGCCGCCAGCGCTTTACCCAGCGCGCTGAGTTCTGCTTCCAGCAATATACCTGCACATACATTGGGTGCAAATTTAGCAATTCCATGAGTAGAGGCCTGTGCCCGATGTGCCGTACCAAACGCATCCATGACAAATACATCGCATTGAGCGGCGAGTGCCTGCGCAAGATCATCGCTGTCAGATTTTTCACCCGGCAGAAAACGAACATTTTCCAGCAACGCCACCTGGCCAGGCTGTACCTCAGCACAGTTTTCAATTTGGGGCAGCAGATTCACCGGACGGGACAGAAGCTGCCCCAGACGCAGAGCAACCGGTGCCAGAGAGGCCTGGGCATCAAACTCCCCTTCCGTGGGTCTGCCAAGGTGAGACATCACCACCACAGCAGCATTACGTTCAAGGGCATACTCAATGGTCGCTACTGAGGCCCGAATACGGGCATCACTGGTGATCTCCCCGTTTTTTATCGGCACGTTGAGATCGGCACGTATCAGAACACGCCTGTCTGTCAGATCCATATCCCGCAGGACATTGACGCCTAAGTCAGCCATTGAATTTCTCCTGTAGCCGTTATTCCGAATGCTTCGCCAGAACCCGCTGCGCACTGGCTACAACGTTTGCAGCGGTCATACCCAGTTCGGCCATCGCCTGTCCGCCCGGCGCCGACAATCCATATCGTCGGATACCCACAACATCGCCATCAAGGCCAACAAACCGATACCAGTAATCTGGATGGGCAGCTTCAACCGCCACACGGGCGCGGACCTGATCAGGCAGAACCGCCGCCTGATAGGCCGCGTCCTGGGCAACAAAGCGTTCTGCACAGGGCATGGAAACCACGCGCACCTGATGCCCTTCTGCGGCAAGGGTTTTTGCAGCATCAACCGCCAGTTCAACTTCTGAACCGGTGGCGATCAGAATAACGTCGGGTGTCTTGTCACTATCAAGCAGGACATAGCCGCCTTTTTCGATATTGCTGAATACCTCTTCAGTGCGCGGCTGCGCCACGGTGTTCTGTCGGGTAAAGATCAACGCACTTGGATGTGTGGTGCTGGCCATGGCCTGCTGCCACGCAATCGCCGATTCAACCGTGTCGCAAGGCCGCCAGGTTTCTAACCCGGGCGTGGTACGCAAACTGGTCAACTGTTCTACCGGCTGGTGTGTGGGGCCGTCTTCACCAACAGCAACTGAATCATGCGTATAAACAAAAATGTTAGGGATCTGCATCAACGCAGCAAGTCGCACCGCGTTGCGCGCATACTCCATGAATACCAGGAAGGTCCCGGTAAATACCCGATAGCCGCCGTGCAACAGCACACCATTGCTGATCGCCGTCATGCCAAATTCCCGCACCCCGTAACTCATATGCTGGTCAGCTGTGGCGCCAGCCCATTTTGTCAGATTAGAACCGGTAAGGTCTGCAGAACCACCAAACAGCTCAGGTACCCCTGCGGCAAGCGCAGCAATGGCTTTCTGAGAAGATTTCCGTGTTGCAAGGTCCACACAATCCGCCTGCTCCTGTTTGGCCAGTTCCAATAATGCTGCATCCCAGCCGGGCTGCAGTGTCCCGGAAGTGCGGCGTAAAAACTCGTGAGCCTGCTCGGGAAAAGCTTGCTGATAAGCTGCAAACTGCTTGTTCCAATCCGCCTGCAGGGCTGCGCCTCGAGCAGTCTGGTCCCAGTCCGCCCGCAAACCAGCAGGAATATCAAAAGGCTCATAGCCCCAGTTCAGAATCTTGCGCACCAGCGCGATTTCCTCTTCACCCAGTGCTGCGCCGTGGGCGCCTGCAGTACCCGCTTTGTTGGGTGAACCCTGGCCAATTGTCGTGCGGGTACAGACCAGCGTAGGCCGACCGTCCGATGTTGCCGCAGTGGTCAGCGCCATTTCGATTTCCTGACCGTCATGACCGTCGACATTGCGGATGACCCGCCAGCCGTAAGCCTCGAAACGTGCGGGCACATCTTCAGTAAACCAGCCGTCGACTTCGCCATCAATGGAGATACCATTGTCATCATAGATGCAGATGAGTTTGCCCAGCCCCAGGGTGCCCGCCAGGGAAGCCGCCTCGTGGGAGATGCCTTCCATCAGACAACCGTCACCGACAATCACCCAGGTGCGGTGGTCAACAATGTTATGTCCTCCCTGATTGAATTCTCTCGCCAGTTTCTCCTCAGCCAGCGCCATGCCTACCGCATTTGCAAACCCCTGTCCGAGAGGTCCGGTGGTTGTTTCCACACCGGGACATTCACGATACTCAGGGTGCCCGGCGGTGATGGCATGCAGTTGCCGGAAATTCTTCAGGTCATCAATCGTGACGCTATAGCCGGTTAGGTGCAGCAGGCTGTAAAGCAGCATTGAACCGTGTCCGTTCGATAACACAAACCGGTCTCGATTGACCCAGGCCGGATCAGCCGGATTGTGCGCCATCAGCTCACGCCACAGCACTTCACCAACGTCGGCCAGACCCATGGGTGCACCGGGGTGACCGCTGTTGGCGGCCTGTACTGCATCCATGGACAATACCCGGATGGCATTGGCGCGTTCAATTCTTGTCGACATGGGAACCCTTGATTTGAGGAGCGGCGCTATTGTCCGCACTTGTGGTGGTGGCTGCAAATATATGACGGTATTTCTTGATCGGCGTGTAAATCCATTTTTCTCAGTCATTACATCTTCGAAATGCCAAGCCACCCCGAATTGCATTAGAATGCGCGCTCTTTTTATCTGCAGCCCACATATCGGCTGCTGTACGCGTTTGCGCCGGACACAAGAACAGAAGGATCAATTGCATGGCTGACTACTCACTTTTCACCTCAGAATCAGTATCAGAGGGCCACCCGGACAAAGTAGCCGACCAGGTGTCTGATGCCATTGTTGACGCCATGCTTGCGCAGGATCCCGACTCCCGCATCGCGGCTGAAACCATGATTAAAACCGGCATCGTGATGATTGCCGGCGAAGTACGCAGCAACGCAAACGTGAATATTGATGAGCTGGTGCGCAAGGTTGTCGCTGATATCGGATACAACAGCATCGACATCGGCTTCGATGCGGCGCAATGCACCGTCATCAATGCGCTGGGCATGCAGTCCGCCGACATCGCCATGGGGGTTGATGAGTCAGAAGATCACGAACAGGGTGCCGGTGATCAGGGTTTGATGTTTGGCTACGCCACCAATGAAACGGACGTGCTGATGCCCGCCCCCATCACCTATGCTCACCGACTGGTAGAGCAGCAGGCAAAAATGCGCAGATCAAGCCTCACTTTCCTGCGCCCTGATGCCAAAAGCCAGCTCTCATTCCGCTATGACGACGACGGTCAGCCAGCTGGCATCGACGCGATTGTCCTGTCGACCCAGCATGCACCAGACATTACTCAGGCTGATCTGCGCGAAGCTGTCATGGAAGAAGTGATCAAACCCATTATTCCTGCCAACTGGATCAGTGCTGATACCAAAATCTACATCAACCCAACCGGTCAATTCATCATTGGCGGACCGGTAGGGGACTGTGGATTAACCGGGCGTAAGATCATTGTCGACACCTATGGCGGTATGGCACGGCATGGTGGCGGCGCGTTCTCCGGCAAAGACCCATCAAAAGTTGACCGCAGCGCGGCGTACGCCGGCCGCTACGTCGCCAAAAACATCGTCGCCGCCGGGCTCGCAGAGCGCTGCGAAATACAGATCAGCTATGCCATCGGTGTCGCTGAGCCCACCTCTATCAGTATCAATACGTTTGGTACGGGTAAAATCAGTGACACAAAAATTGTTCAACTTGTACGTGAACACTTTGATTTGCGGCCGCGCGGATTGATCGCCATGCTCGATCTGAAGCGTCCCATTTATCAGGATACCGCCGCATACGGCCACTTTGGGCGCACTGAAGCCCAATTTACCTGGGAACGTACCGATAAAAGCGAGGCTCTAGCCGCCGCCCTGTGATCCACAACCTTGTTGTGATGACACCCCCGGCTGCCAGCGCCCGATACATGAGAGTTCCAGCATGAGCCGCCTGCCGCCTGTCAGTTTTGAGTTTTTCCCGCCGCGTGATGAAGAGGGGCGATCAAAACTGATCAACAACGTGGCGCGTAAACTGGGAACGCTGAACCCGCACTTTTTCAGCGTCACCTATGGCGCCGGGGGATCTACCCGCGACGGCACGCGCCAGACTGTTGCCGACCTTAAAGCTGCGGGATTTGAAGCCGCACCCCACCTGTCCATGGGCAACGATGAAATCATCGAAGTTAAACAGACGCTGGATGATTATGCGGCTCATGGGATCAACAGAATAGTTGCCTTACGCGGCGACCAGCCTTCAGGTATGGGCACCAATCCATTTGCCAACAATGCCCAGGCCCTGGTTGAGCTGATCCGTCAGCACAGCGGCAAACAGTTTCATCTGGAAGTGGCCGCTTATCCTGAGACCCACCCGGATGCAAAAAGTGCAGCGGCTGATCTTGACTACTTTAAGCGCAAGGTGGACGCCGGTGCTGACAGCGCCATTACGCAGTATTTTTACAATGTTGATGCGTTCGAGAATTTTCTCAACCGCTGCGCCCAGGCAAATATAACCCTGCCGATTATACCCGGCGTCATGCCGATCACTAACCTGGCCTCGCTGGTGCGTTTTTCCGACAAGTGCGGCGCCGATATTCCACGCTGGCTGCGTTATGTTCTGATGGATCTGCAGGATGACGAACAAGGCACCATTGATTTTGGTGTTGAAGTCATGACCCGGGTCTGCGAACAGCTGATCAGCCTGGGCGTGCCGGGACTGCACTTTTATACGCTCAACCGCTGGGGTGCAACAACCCGAATCTGTGAGAATCTGAACTGACCGAGCATGATCCAATGTGCAGGTCAGGTAACGCGTAATGCCTTTACGTTTTCTGATTCTGGAGCCGATCAGTGAGGGTCAGTCCATCATCCTTGCTGCAGACCGAGCCCACTATCTGACCAAAGTCATGCGTCATAAAGCCGGCGACATCATCGAGTGCTTTGATGGCAACGGCACCCTTTTTGACGCGCAACTGACTGACGTTGGCAATAAACGCTGCACCGTGCTGGTTAGACAGGTAAAAGCGGTACAACAACGCCCGGCCCTTACACTGCACCTGGGGATCAGTCTGCTCAAAGGCCAGGCTATGGACCGGGCGATTCAACAGGCAACTGAGCTCGGCGCATCCAGTATCCGTTTACTCAATGCACACCGTTGTAACGTGCACCTGAGCGCAGAGCGGTTAGACAATAAGCTGCGTCACTGGGAAAAAATCATTGCTGGTGCGTGTGAACAAAGTGGGCAGCTGTTCCTGCCGACCCTGATGCCGCCTCAGTCAGTTGAACATCTCATTGAAAGCGCGGATAGCGAAATCATCATCCTTGATATGCACGGCAAACAGTTGCCCGACAGATTACCGAACGTTGAGCGTATGTTACTGATGGGACCGGAAGGCGGTTGGGCCGATGAGGAGCGCAGTCTTTTTGCTGCACACCAGCTCCCCCACTATCAACTCATCGCCAGTACGCTTCGCGCCGAAACCGTACCGTCGGTTGCGTTGGCGTTATTCAGCCACCTGCAACAGCTTTAGACATCAGATCTGTCAGCTGTTCTTCGATGAACGCAAGGTTTGGAATGGTTGCCAGTTCGGTACCCACATGCACCTGCATGACATCTGCTACGTTCAGCTCCACCTCGGCATTCTGCAGATCATCCGCAACCAACTGCACCATGCGGGGTAAACCAACCGCAGCAAGGGCGTAGAAGGAGGGCCCTCTCGAGGTCCGTGCGCGATTCATAACAACCAGGCAGCGGGCTGCCGCTGGCGGTTTACCGGAGGGATCAGCAAAACTCGCAAAATGCACAACCGGTAAGGTCTGACCGCGCCAGCCGACCAATCCCATACACCAGGATGGCGCTTCACTCAGGGTCTTTATCCGTCGCCAGGGCATAATTTCCGCCACACACACGTTTGGCAGCAGCAGCTGCGCCTGGTGCGTGGGAATAATTACGCAAGACAGTTCGTTTGGGTCGTTTGCCACTACTTCCGCCGTATTCAACGTTCAATCCTCTGTACTTCATTCTGCCCGGTCCGTTGTACAACGGACCCCTTGATGTGTAAGCGTCCCAACATCTAGTTCGGGGAAACCAACTCATCTATGGTTGCAAGCAGCTCATTTTCTTGAAACGGTTTACCGAGAAACTTATTCACACCCAACTGGTTGGCATGTTCTTTATGTTTGTCACCCGTGCGCGAGCTGATCATGACAATGGGCAGGTCACCCAGGCGGTCGTCGTGACGTACCTGTCGGGCCACTTCAAAGCCATCCATACGCGGCATTTCGATGTCCAACAACATGACATCCGGGCGCCGCTCCTGCAGCAGTGCCACAGCTTCCACACCATCTTTTGCCACCAGCACATCCATACCCTGCCGTTCCAGCAGGCGCGAGGTCACCTTACGTACGGTCACACTGTCGTCGACAACCATGACGCAACGCGGACCGGTCCGGACCCGTGCCGCACCAGCGCGCTGAGCGCCTTCAAACTGCTGCGCACGAATCAGTGCCAGTAGATCCAGAATCACCACAACGCTGCCATCACCGAGGATGGTAGCACCGGATATTCCGCCGACACCGGCAAACTGAGGACCCAGGCTCTTAACCACAATCTCGCGGCTGCCCTGGACCAGATCAACGTGAATGGCCACCGCATGATCACCTGAACGCACCAACACGACCGGCACACTCGTCTGTGTGCCTCCAGTGCCTCGATATTCGCGCCCCAGGTACTGACCCAGGTAACGCACGCGATAAGGTACACCAGCATATTCAAAGGTTTTGCTGTCACTACTGTACAGCGCCTGCAGCTGGTCAGGACTGAGCAACACAATGCCTTCGATGGTATTCAATGGAATTGCGTATAAATCTTCTGCTACCGAAACCATCAGCGCTCGGTTCACGGAAACCGTAAAGGGTACCCGCAGGATAAATCTCGTGCCTTTGCCGGGGCGGGAAAGAATATTTACGCTGCCACCCAGCTGTTTAACTTCACTGGCTACGACGTCCAGACCAACACCGCGGCCAGAAATCTGCGTCACCGATTTGGCTGTGGAAAAGCCAGCAGCCAGCACAAACTGCAGTACCTCTTCGTCATTCAGCTGCGCATCCGAGGCCATAAGGCCACGCTCAATCGCTTTCTCACGCACCGTCTCAACATCAATGCCGGCACCGTCATCACTGATCTCAATCACAACGTCGCCGCCTTCACGGGTCAAACGCAGGTCAATGCGCCCGGTGGCGGGTTTACCATAGGTACGCCGCAGATCAACATCTTCAATACCATGATCCACCGCGTTTCTGAGCATATGCTCCAACGGCGGCACCATACGCTCCAACAGATTACGATCTAACTCGCCCTCAGCGTTCTGGACATGAAACTCGACTTCTTTTTCCAGCTCGCCGGAGACTTGCCTGACGATGCGGCGCAGACGCGGCAACAAACGGCTGAAGGGCACCATGCGTGTGCGCATCAGGCCTTCCTGCAGTTCCGTGTTAATACGCGCCTGCTGCAACAGCAGAGTTTCAGACTCACGCGCTTTAAACAACAGCGTCTCTTTCAGATCGAGCATGTCGGAGGCACTTTCGGACAGACTGCGTGAAAGCTGCTGCAGCTGGTTGTAACGATCCATTTCGAGCGGATCAAAATTTTCGTACTGCGGCCCGTCGTTTCTTTCATGGCGGTGCAGAATCTGGGTTTCTGTTTCTATCTCAAGGCGACGCAGCTGTTCGCGCAGGCGTTCGATGGTGGTTTCCATTTCATCTAACGCACCGGTGAAGTCGCTCATACCCTGTTCGATGCGCGCACGCAGAATGGAACTTTCGCCGGCCAGGTTGACCAGCTCTTCGAGCAGTGCCGACCCCACCCTGACCATCTCCTGACTGCCACGCTCGGGGGTGGTTTTTTCGGCGGAAACGGTTGCCTGGGCCGCGACAGGGTCAACCCCTGCCGGTGTCTGCGTATCCGGGCTTTCTACCTTGGCTGCAGCCTGCTGAAGATTAACTGCTTCAAGCACTCTGTTTACGTCACTGACTTCAGCCGGCTTATCAGCAGCAACAGCAGGTTGAGAACTTTCTTCGCCTACCGGGCGCACAGGTGTCTGCATCTGTTGCACCGGTACAACTTGTTCGTCCGGCAGATCTGGCGCAACTGCGGCTTCCGCAGTCGACGCCTGGCCAAGCTGACTGCTCACCTTCTGCAGGCGTGCGGTGATGGTATCGTAGCGCTGGTTCAGATCGGCGAACAATACATCGTCTATCTTACGTTCAGTGTTCTGAACTTCGATAACAACGCTTTCAAAATCATGGGCCATGTCGCCCAGCGTGCTTAAACCGCATAGGCGCGCGCCGCCTTTCAGCGTATGCAGGCCGCGTAACATGTTCTCCATGTAGAGGCGGTTATCTCGCTCAGCCGACCAGCTTAGAATGCTGGTTTCCAGTGCCTCGCAGATCTCATCCGCCTCTTCAAAGAAGACTTCAACCAGATCGGCATCGACTTCAGCAACTTCTGCCAGTTCAGCCGCATCTACATCCAGCACTTCATCCGACCGGTCTTTGTCAGCCGGAACATCACGTGCAGGCTGTTCTGTTTCTGCAGAGTCCTGTGCGGCTAGCGACGTTGTGAAGTCTAATTCTGCCAGCGCAGCGATCAGCTCTACCGGCAGCGCCGGTTCACTGCCTGCGGCAATCTCGTTCAACTGGTCAATCAGCTGATGGTATCCCGCGCGCATGATGGTCGACGCACCTGCCGGCAAACGCTCCAGTGTTGCTGCCGCACTGAAACTCCGGTTCAGCTCCGCAGCCAACTGACTCAACGACTGCGTATGCATCTGTGTTGCAAGCTGAGCGATTGATGACAACGTATCGGGTAAGTGTGCTACAGGCGCCACTTCTTCACCGCGATCTGCAGCCGCAAGGTAAGCCAGCACCGCCTCTTCAGCTTCAAAGATGGCTGCTGTTGCCGGGGCATCCAGGAGTTGATCAACTGCTCTGGGGGCATTGCCTTCGGCGGCTAACAGATCATCTGCGGCAGCAACAAATTCCAGCGGCTCTTCCCAATGTGCCCCGCTCTGCAAAGCGTCCAGGCAAGCGCTGAGATGTTCCTCGGCGGACTTGAAAAAGGCTTTCAATTCTGGCGTTGACGGCGCACTGCGCAACGCTTCTACAACCTGATAGGCGGGCTCCACGATGAGCTGCACCTGAGGGAGTTCAGCCAGCGCGGCGCCACCGGTCAGCGTATGAAAGGCACGAGCTATAGGGTCCGTCAGAGACCAGGGCTCACGGGCATTTTCTGCAACCAGGTTAGCCAGATGTTCACGAGCTTCAGCGACAAATAGGTCAACGGTACTGTCATGAGCTGCAGTCTCTGGTACCTGCTGGGCATCGTCTGCAGTGAAACTGTCCTCCAACTCAACTTCGTCCAGCCAGTCTTCACTGGCTTCGGAAACCTCCGATGGCTCAATGAACGCAGTTGCGTCGATGTCCGTCGCTTGCGGTGCTTCAACTTCTGGAGACTCGGCAGAGACCTCCGGCATTACAGTCTCTGCGGGAACTTCAGGTGCAACCGTAACACTCTCCAGCGTGCCACCTGATGACAGAATATCTGCCCTTTCGATGACCGCTGTGATCGCTTCAAGATCACCAGATTGACCTTTCTCAAAAGCAGCCCGTAAGCCTGGCACCAGGGCCAGACCGGCGTTAATCACTTCAATAAACTGATCATTCGGCTGCACGGTGCCATCCATGACCCGGTTGAGCATGTTTTCAATGCCCCAGGCCAGTTCACCAATGGCAACTGCCTGCACAATGCGACCGCTGCCTTTCAGCGTGTGAAAACCACGGCGCACTTCTGTCAGTGCATCGGTGTTATCAAAGTTGCTCGCCCACTGGGGTAAATACTCCCCAATCGTTTCAAAGACCTCATCCACCTCTTCAACAAAAATTTCGACAATTTCCGGATCGGGTGGCTCGATATCTGATTCGGCAGAAACAGCCGCAACCGCTTCATCCGTTTGTGGTTCGGCAGGCTCTGCTGCTTCAGGTTCTTGTGCGGTTGCGTAATCCTCAACGCCTGTCTGCTGAGTTTCGTCAGCGCCAGGCTCGACTGCGCCACTCAGGCCTGCAAACGCTTCACTGGACAAATCAAAACCGATGTCCTCTTCCAGCTCAAGCTGGGGTTCTTCCAGTTCAGGTAAGTTATCGAGATCAAGGGTTGTGTCGTCGGGTAGATCTTCGACGATGGCATCCATATCTGCAGCAATGTCTGCAACATCTGTCTCTTTAACCGTCTCATCAACGTTCAGCGCAACATCAGATTCGGCAGATACCGCTGAATCGTCTGGTTCAGTTGTGCTTGTTTCGCTTACAAAGGCATCCGGTGCTTCCAGCTCTAACGCAGGCGCTACTTCCACCTGGGGTGTTTCCTGGGGCACTTCGACCTGCTGCTCGGCAACAAACGCTGCCGACATCATTTCGATATCGGTCAGGCTGCGCTCGGCAACCTGCAGAATATCTTCTGCACCAGAGCTGGTTTCGTCCGCCAGCCGTTCAAGGTAATAATCCAGCGCGCTGATGACATCAGCAAACTGGTCCAGCTCCTGCCATTCGGGGCGATACCCCTGCATCAGACGGCTGGATATGTAGTCAGTAACGCGAGCCAGCATCTCAATAGCTTTAGGCAGCGGGATAATCTCAAGGGTGCTGCCAATGTTGACCAACTTGCCAGGAACATCCTGCAGGTGTCCGATACTCCAGTGCGCCGTGACAAAGTCGACAATACTCTGCTTGATGACATCAAGATCTTTACGTGCCTCGCGCAACACCTGCAGCTGTGCATCACTGGTAATCTGTTCAACTTCGCTCTGCCCGGAACCCTGAATAACGCTACTCAGGTTTTCGTCAATCTGGATCAGAGCCCCGGCAATACTCTGCACAGCCTGTGGGTCATCGTCACCAAGCACAACCAGGCTCTCTATCGCTTCAACCTGATCAGCAATAATCTCCCGGGAACTTTCAAAACCCAGCAGAGATAAAGTGCTGCCGATTTGCTTAAGCGGCGTCATCAACTGGCGTAATGCTTCCAGATCGATGCTGTCCGCACGCACCAGTAGATCAAGCTTATCTTTTACCTGGCCCAGGTCTTCCTGCAGCGCGCCAGCTGCACTTCCCAAGGCCTGGCGTCCGGAAATCGCCAGGGTATTGTTGCTGACGTCCCGCGCCAGCGCTTCCTGTAAACCGGTAACGGCTTCGCTGCGGTTATCCCGCTCTACCGCAGCATTGAGGAGCTGTTCAACCAACTCCATATTAACCGGTCGGCGTAACGCCGCTTCACCATCTTTGGCGAGATTTTTTATCTCGAGGTCCACTCGACGCAGCAGTTTCACCGCCTCGCTTTCAAGCACACCTGTATGTTTTTTCAGACTGTCTACAAATTCCGCAAACGCCTGCCATTGTCGCGCCAGAGGTGCACCTTCAGTGACCTTCTCGAGCCCGATAGCAATTTTCCCCAGCGTACCCACCGCAGCGCTGCGGTCTTCACCTTTGAGGATAGACAGCAACACGTTCTGATAAGCAGAACGGATACGGATAGCTTTTTCGGGACCGCCAATAGCGTTAAAACGGGCAATTACCTGATCACTGGCGCCTTCTCGCATGCTGGCACCGGCGGGATCAACCAGGGGTGCCTGCTGCAGAAGCTCACGTATTTCGTTGACTAATGGCATCGATGTGCTGACGTTATCATCAGCACCACGCTGCAACTCATCGAGGTATCCCGGCAGTTCCAGAATGCCCTGCATCAGAGCCTGTCCGGATGCGGCCTCATCTTTCACAGATTTAGCCAGCATCGCCTGTGCCAGCTGTTCCAGATGATCAGCCAGCTGGGTCACGCCTTTGAGTTCCAGCATCACCAGGGTACCGTGCACCTGGTGCAGACCTGTTAAACAGGCGCGCATACGCGTTTCGTCGTTACCCTGCTCGGCGTAGTCGTCGAGGGCATTACGCGCATCATTCAATGTCTCAAGTAGATCAGCCTTGATCCAATCCAGGGCGAAATGTTCTCGCGCCGTAGCCATAAACTAGTCCTTATTGAGCGCCTGTTTAGCTTGTGCTTGCGGGCAGCTTAAAGCCTTCCACAGAGGCGCGCATCTCGTTTGCCATACCGGCAAGATTACCAATGGAGCTTGCTGTTACATCAGTTGACTCCGCGGTTTGCGAGGTGATCTCCTGGATCACGTTCATGGTATTGCTGACATGGCCGGCCGTTGCCGCCTGCTGACGTGCAGCATTAGAAATATTCTGAATCAATTCGGCAAGGTTGGTAGACACACTTTCAATTTCTTCCAGAGCCACACCCGCATCCTGTGCACGGCGAGCACCATCAACCACTTCAGCAGTGGTCTGCTCCATGGAGATAACCGCTTCGTTGGTATCTGTCTGAATGGTTTTTACCAGCGCAGCTATCTGCTTGGTTGCCGCCGAGGATCGTTCCGCCAGACGTTGTACTTCGTCAGCAACCACTGCAAACCCGCGACCGGCATCACCGGCCATGGAAGCCTGTATAGCCGCGTTCAATGACAGAATGTTGGTCTGATCCGCAATATCGTTAATCAGACTGACGATGTCACCAATTTCCTGGCTCGACTCACCCAGCCGCTTGATACGTTTTGCAGTTTCCTGAATCTGGCTGCGAATGCTGTCCATGCCACTGATCGTATCCTGCACAACGTGGGAGCCTTTGTTGGCAATCTCTACTGCCCGTTCGGCAACAGCTGCAGATTCCGCGGCGTTAGAAGATACCTGGTCGATGGACACGGCCATGTCATTAATCGCCGTGGATGCCGCGCCAATTTCTTTGGCCTGATTTTCAGCTGCAGAGGCCAGATTGCTGGCTGTGCCCTGGGTATCGCCTGCCGCTTTAGCAACCTGTACCGACAGCGAGTTGATGTTGGATACCAGCCCGCGCATCTGGTCAATGGCAAAGTTAATCGAGTCAGCAATGGCACCGGTGAAGTTCTCCGTCACCGACGCGTGAACCGTAAGGTCACCTTCCGCAAGGTCTGCCAGCTCATCAAGCAGCTGCAGAATTGCCGCCTGGTTACGCTCGTTCTGAGCGGCCTGTTCATGCAGCTGAGCACGGGTGCTGCCCACCATGACGACGCCAATGACCGCCATCAGCACAACACCGAGGACGGCCAGCATGAGGGGCGGACTGTCCATCACCGACACTTCGCCGACGAAAATAAAATACGCCATACCTGCAAGAATGCCTGCCATGGCAACCATTAACATAATCAGTAACGGTGATAACTTCCCTGAATTCATATCCTTTTCCTGCTACGCCTTGTTCTCTTTACCTAATGCAACATCAAAAAATTTTTCGTCTTTCAAAATTGCTTTTAACTGGACTTCGTGAAAAACCCGTCCACCATGTCGAAATGCGCCGGTGACGTAGGGGCTTAAACCCCCTAGATCTTTACCGTCGCTCTCTTCATAACTGTCTTCTAAGAAATGTTGAATGCCCAACGATTGCTCAACCAATAACCCAGCAACAATGTCACCCTCTTCCACCACCAGAACACGCCATTGATTGGCTGGCAGTGTTGTTGGCAACTGTAAATACTCATGCAGACTGATTACCGGGATCAGACGACCGCGGACGTTCGCAATACCCAATACCCAGGGTTTAACCGCGGGTAAAGGGGTCAATCTGGGTACGGGCATGAGTTCTGCAACCTGACCCAGCTTGGAGACCAGACGGGTGCCGCCAACTAAAAAACCAAGTCCCTGCCACTGTGCCTGTACCTGCTCTTTGTGCGGCAGAGGCGCTGCATTTTTAAACGTCGCGGTTTTGATGTCCTGCAGGATATTGAGCGCTTCACTGTGTGCCATATCGCCGCCTAACTCGCTAACAGACCGTTTACGGTGCTGATCAGAGTGCGATCATCCACCGGCTTGGTCAGATACCCACAGGCGCCCTGGCGTTCACCCCAGACCTTATCAGCATCCTGATCTTTGCTCGATACAATGATCACCGGTATGTGCCGGGTATGGTCATTGCGGGTGATCTGCCGGGTGGCCTGAAAACCGTTGATGCCGGGCATAACCACATCCATGAGAATAATGTCCGGCTGCTCTTCCGCTGCAAGTGACACACCATCTGAGCCTGTGGCAGCGGTCAGAACCTGGTGTCCCTGGCGAGCCAGGGTATTCACCATCTGATGTGTCTCAGTGGGCGAATCGTCTACAACTAAAATTCTAGCCATTTGAAATTTGACCTCTGCGGGACTTAGTGAACCAGGGTACGAATCGTACCCAACAGTTCATCTCTGCTGAACGGCTTGGTAATATATTGGTCGGAGCCAACAATTCGTCCCTTGGCTTTATCAAATAACCCATCTTTCGATGACAGCATCACCACAGGTGTGGCTTTAAACTCGCTGTTGTTTTTGATCAGTGCACAGGTCTGATAACCGTCTAAACGCGGCATCATTATGTCGACAAAAATAATCTCGGGTCGCGCATCTGCAATCTTCGCCAAAGCGTCAAAACCGTCTGTTGCGGTTATAACGTCGTATCCTTCTTTGGTCAGTAGATTCTCCGCGCTGCGCCGGATTGTCTTTGAGTCGTCTATGACTAAGACTTTCACGCCTTGAAGCTCCTCTTCCATCAATATTATCCCTTTTCATCAAAGGCTTGTTTTGCGCTATGGGCCTCGACCGCCAGCTTTCATGCATAAACGCAATTAAACTGCTTAGCTAACTTGCCCAATCCAGCGCGCAGCACCCGTGCACGAACGCTGCCATCCTGTTGCATATGTTGTAACACGCCGCCCTGGGTGCCGCTATAAGCACACAGTCAGAAAGGGATTTTGTTCTCATTTTAGTTGCCTAACTCGTCCAGCAATGGGTAATTTACGCCCTCACTCAACCAATACCTGGTAACACATGACCCAAGTAGCCATTGTCATGGACCCGCTGGCGTCCCTGGCGCTGAAAAAGGATTCAACCCTCGCCATTATCCGCGCCTGTCAGCTGCGCGGATTAGATATTTTTTATCTGCGCCAGGAGGACCTGCACCTGTGGCAGAACGAAGCCTGCGGCATGATGTCGAGCCTGCATCTGCGCGAGGATTTCTGTGCCAGCCTTGACGCCAGCATTGCAGGCGATAACTGGTACCAGCTCGGTGAGGAGAAACGCAGGCCACTTAGCGACATGGACATCATCATGATGCGCAAAGATCCACCCTTCGATATGGAATACATCTATGCCACTTATCTGCTTGAGCGTGCAGAAG
>Ga0180435_10000504_pt1 | contig 41061 bp, 31 predicted proteins | sample SS_ome_3_FD_132467 | JGI IMG/M metagenome (GOLD analysis project Ga0180435, IMG submission 132467) | Hypersaline lake sediment archaeal communities from the Salton Sea, California, USA - SS_3_S_1 metaG | ecosystem: Environmental > Aquatic > Non-marine Saline and Alkaline > Hypersaline >... | reverse complement strand
GTCGCGCTGCTCGCGGACAACCGCGTGGGCATGTTCGAGGTGGGGGAGGTCACGCCCGGCGTCGGGCTGTGGCTGAAGGACCTGCTCGGACAGGGCGAGCTGCCGGTCCGCGAGCCGGCGGCCACGGCGGAGCTGGCGACGGGGGACCTCGTCGTCGGTCGCGTGTACGCGGACGGCGACGGCGCCTTCCTGCTGTCGCCGGCTGCGGCGGTTTTCCGCGAGGACGGGCTCGTCGACGCGCTGCGCGACGACGCGGAGCGCGCGCGTCAGGGTCGGCGCGGCACGCTGCGGATCGCGCAGTCCGAGCTCGAGGCGATGTTCTTCGGGGCGCGGGCCGGCGCGAGCGCGGCGAGCGAGGCCGTCGCGACCGAGGAGCTGCCGGAGCCCGACGCCGTCGCGCGCACCGTGCGCGATCGCCTGGTCGAAGCGGACTGGGACGACGAGGAGGTGGCGCGCTTGGCGAGCACGCTCGTCGCCGCCGCGGTCGGGCAGGTCGAGGCCGAGGTGGCGAACGCCGCCATCGCCGACGCGCTGGACCGTTACGCCTTCGAGGGCGAGGGCGACATCGAGGCGCTGCGCCTCGACCTGGCCACCTGGTGGGCGTCGCTGCGCGCGACCGCGGCGCGCGAACGCCAGGAGTTGGCCCGCGGCGCCGGCGCGTCGACCGCGGCGCGCGCGTTGTCGCCGACCGAGGCCGACGCGCCGGCCGCCGATGCGCGCGAGGCCCTGGCCGCGTTCGATCGCGGTCGCGAGGAGGGCAAGGACCTCGACGGGTTGTTCCGACGACTCGAGCAGGACCTCGGGCTCGACGACGCGGACGACGAGGATCCGGGCAGCGCGCCCGACTTCCCCGGCGTCGTCGGCGCGATGGTCGAGGAGTTCCTGTGGGAGTCCGAACGCGACGGCGGGGCGGCGGTCGACGCCGAGCTCCTGCGCGCGTTCGGTCGACGGCACCGCGAGGTGGGCGTGTTCGAACAGCTCGAGGCGCGCGCGCTCGTGGACTTCGCCGCGCGCGCGGCGATCGAGGAGGAGCTGTGCATGCCCGAGGTCGAGCGACGCGCTGCCGCGCTCGTCGAGACGCTCGCCGCGTTCGCGCGCTGGGCGGATCGCGAACACGACCTCGCGCTGTGGGTCGAGTTCGAGCCGGCGCACGCGCGCCTCGTCGAGGACCTGCCGCGCGCCGCCGCGATCAGCCGCCGGCTCGCGCGTCCGGTCGGACTCGACTGGAGTCCGGCGGCGTGGGCGCGCGTCGACGAGGATCGACGCACCGCGCGCGTCGGCGACGACGCCTACGAAGTCGCATCCGTGCCCGAGGGCGCGGCGCTCGAACCGGGCGACGTGCTCGTCGGGCGCGCCGACGGTCGTCGCTTCCACGCGGCGGCGGTGCTCCCGCGCGCGGCCGACCTCCTGCGCTGACGCGGGTGTCGCGCGAGCCCGGGATCAGAGCGGGCGCCAGGGCATCTGGATCTCGGTGACGAGCTCTTCGAAGGTCGCCACCGAGCTGGGATCGACCAGGTAGATCTCGCGGATCGGACCGTCGAGGACCCAGGCGCGTTCGCGCATGACCGCGAACACCGCCGGGTAGGCCAGCGACACGGCGTCGTAGGGGCCGGCCGCGCGGGCGTAGACGACCTGTTCGCTCGGCAGGATCGCGTAGCCGAGCGGCGCCCCGACCGGCGCGCCGGGATCGACCGGGACGCACAGACGCGAGCGGCGCTCGGGCGCCGGGACGCGCATCGGATCGTCGTAGTACAGGGCGAACGGCGCGCCGGCCGAGCGGATGCCCTGGGCGGCGAGGTGCCGCGACAGCTGCGGCATGAAGCCGATCGTCTCCTCGTACGGCCCGAGCAGCTCGAGGAACACGTAGGGCTGGTCGAGGCGCTCCTTCCAGGCCGTGTCGACGACCGTGTACGGCGGGACCGCGACGGCCACGTCGGAGGTGACCTCGAAGCGCGCTTCGCCGAAGCGACCGGACTGGGGCGCGGACGCCGAGCCCGACACGGGCACGGTGCAGGCGGTGGCGAAGAGAGCGAGGACGCCGGCGACGGCGAGGCGGATGACGGACTCCATGTGAGGAGCCATCGGCGTGTCGTGGCCCGTCCTGGACCGGCGCGCACGCGCAGGGTCCCGGATGGGACCGGCGGAGGCGGATGGGCCGCGACCGGGACGCCGGCCCGGGGCCTGGCCGCGTCGGAGCGGAGCCCGCTCGGGACCGTTCTGGATCCGACTCGCGCCGACCGCGGCGGTGCCGGATCGGGACCGCCGTCGAATCGGGCCGGTCACGGAGCGAGCGCGCGTCCGACCGCGTGTCGAGCGCGCATCGGGCCGAGTCGAGTCGAGCCGAGTCGGGCGGCCGGGCACAGTCGAGTCGGTGCCGATCGGAGCCGCTGCCGGAGCGTGCGCGCGGCGTTGCTCGAGCGCGCCGGCGGTGGCGGGAGACCGCGTCTTCAGCGATCGGCGGTCGAAACGGGGCGATCGGAGCCGGGGTGGCCGATCGGGTCGGAGCGGGAGTCGGAGCCGCCCTGCGAGGCCCGCGTGGCGCCTGGAGAGTCTGATAATGTATGTTATGTTTATTGCGGGTCGGGGCGAGCGGGGTCGCGGACGAGCCGCCCGGACCTGGGCCTGGACCAAGGCCCAGGCCCCGTCTCGTCCGGGTCCGGTTCGACTCCGACTCAACTGCGGTCCGGCCCGCGCGGTTCCGGTTCGGCCTGCTCCACGACCCTGTGTCCTCTCGTTGCCGCGCGCTCGCTCCTGCTCCGGCGTTCGACTCGCGTTCGCTCCGCGCGTCCGTGCCTCGTCGAGCTCGAACGCGCGGCCGCGGTCCGGCGTGCGCGTTGCCGGCGCGGACGGTACCGAGCGTCGCCCGCGGATCGGCGACACGCGCCGGTCGGTCCGTCGGCGCGTGCCACCGCTCGGACCTCGAGCTCGACCCGCCAGCTCGGTTCGCTCGTTCGCATCGAACCAGCCCTCGAGCCGCCCGCTCGGAACCAGTCGTCGGACCAGTCGTCGGAGCCGGGCGCGCGACGTCCGCGTCCGGTCCCGCGTCCAGCCGGCGCGTCCGCTCGGCGATCGGCCCCGGATCACCCGTGGCTTGCGGTCGGCGACTCGGACCGAGCCTCGCGGTGTCCTGCGTGCGCGGCCGGGTCGGCGCCTCGATGGGCCTTCGTCGCCAGCTGGCGCTCGGTCGCGCGACCGGGCTCGGCTGCGGGTTCAGGTGCGGGCTCGGATCAGGGATCGAAGCGATGAGCTCCTGGCCCGAGCGCGGTCGGCCCCGCGGGCGGCGCGCCGCCGCTCGGGAACGCCCGGGGCCTGTGGTACGGTCCGCCGGTTCGCGGTTCGGCTGGCAGCGCTGCGCCGAACGCCGCCACGGCCCGCGCGGCGCGTCCGCGCCCCACTCGCTCCCTCCCCCGCCGGGCCGCCTAGGAAGTTGCATTCGGAGATCCGCGTGACCGACGCCCCCAAGAAGAACTGCTTCTTCAACGCCGAACGCCCTTGTGACCTGACCTGCAAGGCCGCGTTCGAGGTCGACGACCCCGTCGACAACGTGGACTGCTACTTCATCTGGCTCTCGTACCACGGTGGCGAGACGCTCTACGAGCTGCGGCGTCTCTTCGAGGGCTTCCGCGGCGGTCCCTTCGCGGGCGGCGGGCCCTTCGGCGGCGCGGGACCCTTCGGTGGTCCGTCGTCCGGCGGCCCGGGGCCCCAGGAGCCGCCGGGCCCGGGCGGCTTCCCCGGCGCAGGTCCCAAGCCGCCGAAGCCGTCGGACAACTGACGCAGGAGTCGTCGCGCCGGTCGCAATGCGTGTGCGTCGCGATCAACGCGACGCGCGCTCGAGCTCGGCGTCCCGGTCGAGTCCGGCGTCCGGGTCGAGCGCGGCGTCCAGGTCGAGCCCGGCGAGGCGGCGCGGCGCCCCCGCGCGCCACTCGACGGCGTGGACCGAGCCCGTGCGCGTGCGCAGGCGTTCGGCCGCGTCGTACGGAACGCCGAGCGCGTCGCACAGAAGGGTGCGCACCACCCACCCGTGGGCCGCGACGGCTGCGACGCGCGGCGGGCCGTCGGCGTGACCGTCGAGCGCGTCGACCAGGGCGGATCGCACCCTTCGGGCCAGGTCGCCGAGCGACTCGCCGCCGGGCGGTCGCTTCGCGATCGGGTCCGCGAGCCACCGGGCGTGCGCGCCCGGGTCGCGTGCGTCGAGCTCCTCGAAGGTGAGCCCCGCCCATTCGCCGCGATCGATCTCCCGCAGTCCGTCGTGCTCGAGCACACCGAGCCCGCGCGGTTCCGCGATCAGGTCGGCCGAGTAGCGCGCGCGTCGCAGCGGCGAGCTGATCACGCGGTCGATCGGCGCCGCCGCGAGGACGCGCGCGCTCGTTCGTGCCTCGTCGCGTCCGCCGTCGGACAACTCGATGTCGAGTCCGCCGTAGATGCGCCCGCGCCAGTCCGGATCGACTTCGCCGTGGCGCACGAGGTAGACGAGCGTCGTCATGCGAGCACGGTAGCGGACGCGGTCGCACGCATCGACGCCGTGGCTCGCGCCGGCGTGGAGCACAGGGGGTGCGGTCGATCGTCGCAGGGTGGGTGCCTCGGGTGCAGGTGCGGGTCGATGCGCCGCGAGGGGATCCCCCTGCGATGGATCCCGCCCCCACCGGCTATTAGAGTTTCGAGCCGGACTGGTCGAGGTCCCCGCGGGCGCCCAAGAGTGGGGCGTTCACCTCGGTCGGTCGTCCCCCAGGCGATCCCACGCTCGGCGTCCCCACCACGATGTTCACCTGGATCGGTCGGTTCCTCACGTCCTCCATCGGCAAGAAGACGACGATGGCCCTCACGGGTCTGTTGCTCGTCGGCTTCCTCATCGCCCACCTGGCCGGCAACCTGCTCCTGTACAAGGACGCGGAGGCGTTCGAGGCCTACGCGCAGAAGCTGCACGACCTGGGGCCGTTGCTGTACGTGCTCGAGTTGGGCCTCCTGGCGCTGTTCGTCGGTCACATCGCGATGGCGGTGCGCACGATCGTCGAGAACCGCAAGGCGCGCCACAGCAAGTACGCGGTCCAGGCCGACCGCGGCGGGAAGACGCTCGCCTCGGCGACGATGCCGTTGACCGGCACGATCGTGCTGCTCTTCATCTTCTGGCACCTGATCGACTTCCGCTTCGACGGCGGGTTCAAGGGCACCTTCGCCGAGGGGCGCGGCGGCGAGGGCGCGGCCGACATGGTGTGGGACACGCTCGGCGGGACCGCGCACATGGCGGTGTACCTGCTCGGCATCGCGGCGCTCACGCTGCACCTGACGCACGCGATCCAGAGCGCGCTGCAGTCGCTCGGTCTGCGTCATCCGAAGTGGACGCCGGTCGTCGAGCGCGGCGGCCTCGTCCTGGCCGTGCTCATCGGACTCGGCTTCGCATCCATCCCCTTCGCCGCCGCGATTCGCTGATCGGCCAGAACGACGCACAGCCACTCGATCCCATGTCGCACGACACGATGTCCGCCTCGCCGCGCCTCGACTCCAAACAGCCGTCCGGTCCGATCGCCGATCGCTGGGACAAGCACCGCTTCGACCTGAAGCTGGTCGCGCCGGCGAACCGTCGCCGCTTCAAGATCCTCGTCGTCGGCACCGGCCTGGCGGGGGCCTCGGCCTCCGCGTCGCTGGCCGAGCTGGGCTACGACGTCACGGCGCTGTGCATCCACGGCTCGCCCCGGCGTGCGCACTCGATCGCCGCCCAGGGCGGGATCAACGCCGCGAAGAACTACCAGAACGACGGCGACAGCGTCTATCGGCTCTTCTACGACACCGTGAAGGGCGGGGACTTCCGAGCGCGCGAGTCCAACGTGTACCGCCTCGCGCAGGTGTCGGTGAACATCATCGACCAGTGCGTCGCCCAGGGCGTGCCGTTCGCGCGCGACTACGGCGGGCTGCTGGCGAACCGTTCGTTCGGCGGTGCGCAGGTCAGCCGCACCTTCTACGCGCGCGGCCAGACCGGGCAGCAGCTCCTGCTCGGCGCCTACAGCGCGATGATGCGTCAGGTCCAGGCGGGGCGTCTACGCGTGATGCCCGAGCGCGAACTGCTCGACGTGGTCAAGGTCGACGAGGTCGCGCGCGGTGCGGTCGTGCGCAACCTGCGCACGGGCGAGCTCGAGCGCTACGCCGCCGACGCCGTGCTCCTGTGCACCGGCGGCTACGGCAACGTCTTCTACCTGTCGACCAACGCGAAGAAGTCCAACGTGACCGCGGCGTGGCGCGCGACCAAGCGCGGCGCGTTCTTCGCGAACCCGTGCTTCACGCAGATCCACCCGACCTGTATCCCGGTTTCGGGCGACTTCCAGAGCAAGCTCACGCTGATGAGCGAGAGCCTGCGCAACGACGGCCGCGTGTGGGTGCCCAAGGAGGCCGGCGACAAGCGTCGCCCCAACGAGATCCCCGAGAGCGAGCGCGACTACTACCTCGAGCGTCGCTACCCGAGCTTCGGCAACCTCGTGCCGCGCGACGTGGCCTCGCGCGCCGCGAAGGAGCGCTGCGACGCGGGCTACGGCGTCGGCGCGACCGGTGTCGCCGTGTACCTCGACTTCCTCGACGCGATCAAGAGGGACGGCCGCGCCAAGATCGAGGCGAAGTACGGCAACCTCTTCCAGATGTACGAGCGCATCACCGGGGACGATCCGTACTCGGTACCGATGCGCATCTACCCCGCCGTCCACTACACGATGGGCGGCCTGTGGGTGGACTACAACCTGGAGACCACGGTGCCCGGACTGTTCGCGCTCGGCGAAGCCAACTTCTCCGACCACGGCGCGAACCGCCTCGGTGCGAGCGCGCTGATGCAGGGACTGGCCGACGGCTACTTCGTCATCCCCTACACGATCGCCGGTCACCTCGCGGGGCGGACGCTGCAGCCCGTGGACACGAACCACGCCGCGTTCGACGAGGCCGAAGCCGATGTCCGCGCGCGCGTCGATCGGTTGATGGGGATCCGGGGCAGTCGCCCGGCGGACAGCTTCCACCGCGAGCTCGGCAAGGTCATGTGGGACCAGGTCGGGATGGCGCGCACGCGCGAGGGCCTGGCCGAGGCGGCCGGGACGATCCGCTCGATCCGCGAGGCCTTCTGGAACGATCTCATGATCCCGGGCGACTCGCGCGACCTGAACATGGAGCTCGAGTCCGCCGGCCGCGTGGCCGACTTCCTCGAGTTCGCCGAGCTGTTCGCGAACGACGCGCTCGTGCGCGAGGAGTCGTGCGGCGGGCACTTCCGCGAGGAGCACCAGACCGAGGAGGGCGAGGCGCGACGCGACGACGACAACTTCTGCCACGCCACCGCCTGGGAGTACCAGGGCGACGGGCAGCCGTTCGTCGAGCACCGCGAGCCGCTCGAGTTCGAGTACGTCCACCTCACCCAGCGCAGCTACAAGTGACGCGTCGTTCGACGACCACGCGGGAGACCGACGAGCGACCCACCACCGACCAACGAGGATCCGTCCGATGAGTGCCAACGCGAACAACGACCACGAGACGATCGACCTCACCCTGAAGGTCTGGCGCCAACGCAGCCAGGGCGCGCCGGGGCAGTTCGAGACCCACGAGATGAAGGGGGTGTCCGTCCACAGCTCGTTCCTCGAGATGCTGGACGTGCTGAACTCGACGCTCGTCGCCGACGGCAAGGAGCCGGTCGTGTTCGACCACGACTGCCGCGAGGGCATCTGCGGCAGCTGCGGTGTGGTCGTCAACGGCAAGGCGCACGGCGCCGAGAGCGAGACGGCGACCTGCCAGCTCCACATGCGCAAGTTCCGCAACGGCGAGACGATCTTCATCGAGCCGTGGCGTGCCGAAGGCTTCCCGATCGTGCGCGACCTGATGGTGGATCGCTCGGCCTTCGACCGCGTGATGGCCGCCGGCGGCTACGTGTCGGCGAACACCGGCTCCCCGCCCGACGCGAACGCCACGCCGATCCCCGGCGAGGACGCCGAGGACGCGATGGACGCGGCCGCGTGCATCGGCTGCGGCGCCTGCGTGGCGGCCTGCCCGAACTCCGCGGCGATGCTGTTCGTCGGCGCGAAGGTGGCGCACCTCGCCCGTCTGCCCCAGGGCCAGCCCGAGCGCGAGCGGCGCGTCGTCGCCATGGTCCAGGCCATGGACGCCGAGGGCTTCGGCAACTGCACGAACCACTACGAGTGCTCGATGGCCTGCCCGAAGGGCATCGACGTGGACGTCATCGCCCAGCTGAACCGCGACTACATCAAGGCGACGCTCACCCGCTCGGAGTCCTGAGCCGGCGCTGGCGGGTGCCCGGGGCGAGGGCCCCGGCTCGGCCCGCCTGCGCCGTACCCCGCACTTCGCGAACGCGCACGCGGGTCACGGCGGCGTAACGGGGCGCGACGCTGCCCGCGCGGTGGGCTCGCTGCCGCCTCGGGAGCGGCCCCGCCCGCTGGCCTTCCGGGCCCCTGGAACCGGGATCGCCCCGGCTGGCGCCCGGGGCACGGCTCTTGCACACTGAAGTCCGTCGAAGCCCGGCTCGGCGCCCCGCGCGGGGCGTCACCCGGGCGTGACTCCCGAGGGGCCTCCGTGCCACCCGGCCACGCTGGATCGCGGCGTCCGTCGACCGACCTCGGCTCTCCGACCGAGAGCCGATTCGGCCCGATCGAACGGCTACCGGCCCCTCCCCCATCCCTATCACGACCATGCAGAAGTTCTTCCTCGGGTGCCTGACCCTCTCGACGGCCGCTTGGATCGCCGGTGACGCCCTCGGGCACGGCGGCACCTACCGCGGCCCTGGTGACACGGTGCCCCCGGGCGCCGGTGCTCCGCCGCCCTCGGGTGGCCCGCCGACGACCGGATCGCCCCAGGGCCCGGCGCCCCAGGCGCCGACCGGCCCCACGACGCCCGCCGGCGGTGGCCCGCCGATCCCCGGCGCGCCGCCCAGCGGTGGCAAGGGTCCGACGACCCCGTCCGGCAACTTCGACACGGAGACCGACCTGACGCTGTGGTCGTTCTGGTGGGAGTTCAACAAGGAGCCCTTCATCAACCTGAAGGCCGCGATCCACTCGAACGCGCCGTCGACCGGTTCGGGCGACTTCTTCCTCGGCGACGGTGAGAAGGAGGACGCGAAGGACACGCTCAAGCCCTCCGCGGCGCAGATCCGCGGCACGATCGTCCCCGCGCTCCTGCGCGCGCTCGAGAACGAGTCGAACAACGACATCGTCACGGGCTGCCTGATCGCGCTGGCCAAGATCGGTGACGAGCCCGGCGAGGACGGTCGCTCGCAGTTCAGCGAGGTCATCGCCAAGTTCCTGGCCGATCCGAACCAGGAGATCAGCGAGACCGCCGCTCTGTCGCTCGGCATCCTCGCCAACGCGTCGGAGGACAACCTCGGCCGCCTCATCGCCCTGATGACGGACAGCCCCGAGGGCCGCAAGGAGCGTGGCAACGCCGAACAGGCCTTGCCGCTGCGCACGCGCGCCTTCGCCGCGTACGGTCTGGGTCTCGTGGGCTACCGCGCCGAGAGCGATCCGCAGAACGACGTCCGCGGACGCCTCGTCCAGGAGTTCGCCGACGCGCTCATGCCGGCCGAGCGCGAGGCCACGCAGGACCTCGCCGCGGCGATCGTGATCTCGATGGGCCTCGTGCCGCTCGAGCCGATCGGTGACAGCGCCGAAGCCACGAAGGACCTGCTCGAGACCGAGATCGACCCGGCCGCGCCGGGCGACATCGATTCGCTCGAGAAGCAGATCGCCTTGCTCACGGCGATCTTCGACGACCTGCGCCTGGACCGCTACATGCGGGCGCACATCCCGACCGCCCTCGGTCGCATGCTCGAGTCGCTCGAGGGTCGCTCGGACCTGGATGCGCAGCGCCGCGTGATCAAGCGGCACGTCGCCGACATGCTCCTGCTCCCGCTCGACCCCCGTAAGGGCGGCAAGTTCGAGGAGGAGATCCAGCAGAGCTGCGCGCTCGCGCTCGGCCTCGTCGGTGACGCCGACCAGGACGACGTGGACGTGGACATCCGCAAGACGCTCGAAGCGGCCTACAAGGACCAGCAGCGTCAGGCGAAGAACTTCGCGCTGATCGCCCTCTCGAAGATCGCGGCTCGCCGCGGTGAGGAGATCGACGCCGAGGGCAACGCGCAGGAGGACGGCACGCGCTTCGGTGACGCGCGGGCCGACGTGGTGTCGCACCTGCTGAAGCGCCTCAAGGGCGGCAAGTCGGGTGAGGAGCACTACGCGGGTATCGGCATCGGCGTCATGAGCTGGCTGCTCCGCGACGCGGGTGAGTCGCCCGACGCCCAGTCGATCACGCTGCTGCACGACGAACTCGCCGGCGCCAAGGCGGTCGAGGACATCGGTGCCTTCTCCGTCGCCTCCGGCCTCGCCGGTAGCGAAGAGGCCAAGGGGGCGCTGCAGAAGCTCCTGGTCAAGACCCAGGAGCCGGTGGCGCGCGGCTACGTGGCCCTGTCGCTCGGCATGCTCAACATCCGCGAGTCGCAGGAGATCATCCGCAACATCGTCGAGAGCTCGGAGTACAAGCCCGACCTGCTCAAGCAGGCCGCGATCGCTCTGGGTCTGCTCGGCGACAAGGAGACCGTTCCGGTGCTGATCGACATGCTGAAGTCGTCGAAGTCGCTCGCGACCCAGGCCTCCCTGGCCTCGGCGCTGGGCTTCATCGGTGACCGCCGCTCGGTCGACCCGCTCGTCGAGATGCTCGAGGACACCTCGCTGACCGAGACCGCGCGCGGTTTCGCGGCCGTGGCGCTCGGCATCGTCGCCGACAAGGAGCCGCTGCCCTGGAACACGAAGATCGGCGTGGACCTGAACTATCGCGCTTCCCTGCCGACCCTGAACACCCAGGACGGCAAGGGCGTGCTGAACATCCTCTGATCGCGAGAGCGGGTCGCGAGCGTTCGACCTCGCGATCCGCTCACTTGAGCGGCGGCGGCGGCTCCCCGGGGACCGCCGCCGCCGCTCGTTCGTCGAGCCCCAATGTCCGGCTCGCGGCCGGCTCGGAGTCCGAACGGCAGGTCGGGGTCGCAGTCCGGGGCCGGCGCCGCACGTAGCGCCGCCGTAGCGAAGCGACGCCCGTTCGGAAGGTCGGGAGCCAGGTCGGGGCGTGCAGGTGCGTACGCGCCGTGCGGCGCGCACGCGCGAGCGCGGCACGGTGCTTGATGTAGGCGTGGCGCACGAAGCGGATCCCCAGCTTCCCCGCTCGTCGATGCACACGCACCTTCTCGGCTCGATCACTCTCACCGCCGCCGGCCTGCTCACGGCCGGGCTCTTCGCTCCTCAGGCCGCCGCGCACGGCGGCGTCTACCGCGGGCCGGGTGACACGGTCCCCCCCGGCGCCCATCCCCCGCCGAGCACCGGTCCGCCGGCGACGGGCGGCGGCGGCGCGCCCGCTCCGCAGGCCCCGCAGGGGCCGACCACCCCCGTCGGAGGCGGGCTCGACCTCCCCGGGGTCGGTGGCGGCGGCGGCTCGGCTCCGACCACGCCGGACGGCTTCGTCGACACCTCGAGCGACCTGACGCGCTGGGTGTACTGGTGGGAGTTCAACAAGGACCCCTTCCTCAACCTGAAGGCCGCGATCCACGCGAGCGGTCCGACGACCGGCGACGGAATCTGGGACATCGGTGACGGTGAACGGGACGGCTCGTCCATCTCGCTCGCGCCGACGCGCGCCCAGGTGCGCGACGCCATCGAACCCGCCCTGCGCGAGGCGCTGGCGAGCGAGACCAACAACGACATCGTCACCGGCTGCCTCATCGCACTCGCCAAGATCGGTGAGGCGCGCGACGAGAACGGCCGACCGACGCGCTCGCCCTCCAACGGTGAGCTCATCGCGTCGTTCCTCGACGATCCGAACCAGGAGATCAGCGAGACCGCCGCGATCGCGCTCGGGATCCTGGGCGACGACCGGCGCACGAACCTCGACCGCCTGATCGCGTTGGTCACCGACACGAGCGCGGGGCGCGAGCTGGTCGGAGGCGATCGGGTCGCCCTGCGCACGCGCGCGTTCGCGGCCTACGGCCTCGGCCTGGTCGGCGCTGCGTCGAGCGACCACGAGACGCGCGTCCGGGTGATCGAGGTCCTGACCGAGGCCCTGGTCGCCGCGGAGCGCGAGGCGACCCAGGACATCGCCGCGGCCATCGTGATCTCGATCGGCCTCGTCCCGCTCGCCGCCGACCCGATCGACGCGGACGGACGCACGCTCGCCGAGCGACTCGAGCGCGATCTCGAAGGCGTGCTGGCCGACGGGGTGGACTCGCTCGAGGACCAGGTCGCGCTCCTCGGCGCGGTCTTCGACGACTTGCGCCTCGATCGCTACCTGCGAGCGCACGTCCCGACCGCGCTCGGTCGGCTGCTCCGCTCCCTCGACGGGCGCGCGGATCTCGACGCGCACCGCCGCGAGCTGAAGGCGTTCGTCAGCGAGCTGCTCCTGGTGCCCCTCGATCCGCGCAAGGGACGGAAGTTCGAGGAGGAGATCCAGCAGAGCTGCGCGCTCGCGCTCGGGCTCGTCGGCGACGCCGACGGTGACCCGGTCGACGCGCGGATCCGTGAGCGACTCTTCGACGCCTCGCGGTCGCAGCAGCGGCAGGCGCAGAACTTCGCGCTCGTCGCGCTCGCCAAGATCGCCGCACGCCCCGGTGAGGAGGCGCTCGGCACGCACGCCGTCGGTGTCCTCGAGCCGGACGATCGCGACGCGCTCGACGACTACCGGTGGCGCGACGCGCGCACGGAGGTGGCCGAGCACTTCGTGAAGCGGATGAGCCGCGGACGCTCCGGGGAGGAGCACTTCGCGGGGATGGGCGCCGGCGTCATGGGGTGGTTGTTGCGTCGGAACGGCGACCGCCTGCCGACGGCGACGGCGCTCGCCCTGCTCGAGGAGCTGCGCGACGCGAAGGACGTGGACTCCGTCGGCGCCTTCGCCGTCGCGACCGGTCTCTCCGGCGAACAGGACGGTCGCAAGCCGTTGATCGCTCTGATCGAGCGGACCGAGGACCCGACCGCGCGCGGCTACGTCGCGTTGGCGCTCGGCCTGCTCGGTGATCGGGACTCGAAGGAGCTGATCACCAGCATCGTCGCGTCCTCCGAGTACCGCCCCGAACTCCTGAAGCAGTCGGCGATCGCGCTCGGCCTGCTGGGTGACAAGCGGACCGTCACGACGCTCGTCGACATGCTCCGCTCGAGTCGTTCGCTGGCGGCCCAGGCGGCCATCGCATCGGCGCTCGGCTTCATCGGTGACCGCGACTCGGTGACGCCGCTCATCGAGATGCTCCAGGACGAAACCAAGACGGCGAGCGCGCGTGGATTCGCGGCCGCAGCGCTCGGGATCGTCGCCGACCGCTCGCCGCTGCCGTGGAACTCGCGCATCGGCGTCGACCTGAACTACCGCGCTTCGGTCCCCACGCTCAACTCCACCGACGGCAAGGGCGTGCTGAACCTCCTGTGATCCCGCCGCTCGCGTGCAGCACGCGCACGCGGGCGGAACACCGTCGCGGTCTCGCCGTGGTGCCGGTGCGCACCGGCGGGTCCGCGACGGCATCGGGGCAGGCCCGGCACGCGCCTTGCCTTCCCCGCATCGACGCTCCCGTCGACGACGTGGTCGGCGGGGCCGCCGCCCCTTTCACCTGGGATCCGCGAGGGGCGGACGCGCGCGGGCGCCGCACTCGCTGTGCGGCGCCCGCCTTCCCTTTCCGGGTTCGAGCGAAAGCGCCCGACGGGGCCGCGGTCGTGCGCTGGCGCTCGCCCGTCCGCCCCTCCACAGGGGCTCAGGGGCCGCGCAGGGACCCCACTGGGTCGGAACGCTTCTTGCCCCCTCCTCCGGCGCACCCGCCATCGGTCACCATGCTCCACGTGAATCCCTCCCTGCGCCGCCGCTCGGTCCCCGCCCTCGCCTCGTTCCTCGGCCTCGCCGTCCTGGCGTCGCCGGCCGAGGCTCAGATCTGCCCACCGCCGACGGGGACGCCGCCCACCGCGCGGCCTCCGGTCACCCGGCCCGCGGTCCCGCCCACCACGGGCACGCCCAGCGTCGGGGCCCCCACGCCGGTGCCGACGCCCCGCTCGGGGCCGGAGCGTCCCAGCGGCCCGACGACGGGCGCGACGCCCGGCGCGGGTCCGTTGGACCAGGGCCCGGGCTGCGACCCGCCCGGCGGTCCGATCACAGGCGGCGGGCTCGTGTTCGACCCGCTCGGTGAACTCGACGTCCTGGCCGACCTGGGGCTGAGCGGCCTCGAGCTCGGCATGCGCATCGGCGAGTGCGACCCGAACGGCTGGGAACTGTGGTGGGACCTCAACCACCGTGCGTTCGTCGACCTCGATCGGACGCCGAGTCCGAATCGTCCGGTGACGGGCACCGCGGACTTCTTCCTGGGCGAGGGCGCGACGCGCGACGCCGCGGCGATCGGCCCGGCCGACGCGACCTGGCTGCGCACGCGCTGCGCCCCGCTGATCGCGGACGCGCTCGAGGCCGATCCGTCGCCGATGCTGCAACGCGAGCTGCTGCTCGTCGCGGGGCGCGTCGACGCGCGGGCCCGCACGAGCGAGCGCGAGCGCTTCGACGAAGCCATCGCCCGCGCCTTCGAGTCACCGATCCTCGACGTGCGGCGCGCTGCGTGTTTCGCGGCGGGCCTGACCGGCCGTCCGGCCTGGGCGCCGCGCCTCGCCGCGCTCGTCGCGGACTCGTCCACCGGTCGCGAGTTGCTCGGCGGCGGTGCGGTCCCCGACAGCGTGCGCGCCGACGCGGCCTTCGCGTTGGCGGAGCTCGCGACGCGCTGCGAACGCGTCGACGTGCACCGCTTCGTCGTGCACAGCCTGGACGCGACGCTCGCCGATCCGAACACCGCTTCGCCGGACGTGGCCGTCGCCTGCTGCCTGGCGATCGCCGCCGTTCCGCAGGAGCGCGTCGAGATCCGCGACGCGGGTGGTCGCGCCGAGCCGGCGAGCGCGTCGAGCCTCGCGGCCGTACGCCGCCTCCTCGAGCTGCTCGAGACCGTGGACGACGCCCGCGTGCGCGTCCACGTGCCGACCGCACTGGCCCAGGTCATCGAGCGACTGCCGGCCGGCGAGACGAACGGCGGTGACTTCGACTCGGTGCGGGCCGACGTGGGTCGCGCCCTCCTCGCGCGACTCGACGCCGATCGGAGCGAGCGCCCCGCCTTCGCCGCTGCGGTCGCGGGCTGCCTCGGCGTTCTCGGTCGCCCGGTCGCGACGGAGTTCAACCTCGAGGTGGAGGCCGCGTTGGCGCGTCTGCTGCGCGACGCGCGCGAAGGCACCCGCCACGCCGCCGTGCTCGCGCTGGGCCGCATCGCCGGAGCGCCCGGTGACCAGGACCGCGTCGCAATGATCGGTCAGCGCCTCGAGCGCGTGATCTCGCGCGGTGATCGCGACGAGAGCGCTTGGGCCTGCCTCGCCCTCGGACTCGCGGGTCACGCGCGCCTCGAGCGTCGCACCGACGTGCCGAGCGCGTGGGTCGAGACGCTGATCGACGCGGTCGACGGCGAACGCGACGCGTCGCGCTTCACGGCCGCCGCCCTCGGCTGCGCCCTCGTGCGCGCGCCCGAAGCACGGCGCCCCGTGCTCGAAGGGTTCGATCGCCTTCCCGAAGGGCCGGCGCGGACCCGCGTCGCGATCGCCCTTGGACTGCTCGGCGTCCACGACGCGATCGAGCCCCTCGCCGAGTGGAGCGACGCGCACGCGACCGATCCCGGCGCGGCCTACGGCGCCGCGCTCGCGCACGCGCTCCTGGACGGCAGCACCGGTCCCTTGGCCGAAGAGCTCGCGCGCTCCTCGGACGCGGCGACCGGGAGCGAGGCCTACGCCCTCGCGCGGGCTCTGGGCGAGGCGCGCACGCCCGAGGCGCGCGAGCGCCTGCTGGTGTGGACCAGCGACGCGGGGCGCACCGTGCGCGTCCGCGCCGTGGCCGCGCGGGCGCTGGCGCGTGCCGTGCGCGACGAGGACGAGACGGTGAGCGCGGAGCTCGCGCGCCTCGTGTGCTTCGAAGCGGCCCCGTCGAGCATGCTCGACGGATTCGGTCAGGGCCTGCTCGACCGCCTCGATCCCTGAGCGACATCGCCACCGGGCGACCTGGTCGCTGAACGACCTGGTCCTGGGGCGAATCGGTCCCCGGACGAATCGGTCCTCGGCGAGCGACCTCCTCCTGAGCGACCGCGGCTCAGTCGTCGGCGCGGCGCCAGCCGGCCCAGAGGCCGCAGGCGAGGAGGAGCGCCATCCCCCCCAACCCGATCGCGCGTGCGCGGGTGAGCGCGGCCCGGGACGCGCGGTCCCGCTCGTGCAGATCGTCGAGTCGTGCGGCGAAACCGGCCAGCGTCTCGCTCCAGTCCGCGCTGTCGCCGACCTCGCGCTCCAGGGCGTCGATCCACGCGGACGCCGCGTCGGCGTCCCCGAGCATCAGCGCCGCGCGCGCGCCGTACCACATGAGCTGCGGGCGCAAGGTGCGCGCCCGCTCGAGCGCGTCCGCGGCGCAGCGCGCGGTCCCCACGAGGTCACCGGCCTCGAAGCGGGCGCGCGTGTCGGCGAGCTCGTCCTGCGAACGGACCGTCTCCGTGCGATGGGCGCTCGACGGGCCGGCGTCGCGAGGGCCGAGCGGGTCGGCCCTCGCGGACGCGCCCACCGCGAGGAGGACGACGGGAGCGAGCGCGAGCATCACGGCGTCGCCACCTCGAGGGCGTCCTGCGCGCGCGCGAGCGAGCGGCGTTGCAGGGTGACCATGTGTCCGCGCGCGTCGGTGAGCGGCGCGTCCGAGGCGGTGTAGGTCGTCCACGCGCCCGAGCGCACGCGCAGCGCGGCCTGGTTCGCGACCTCGCCAGCGTCCTCGGGCACGAAGGCTGCCTCGTCGGGGGTCGGGACGGCCGCGTCGCGGCGCGCGAAGAGCGTGACGTTGCGCGAGTACGGCACCGACAGCGCGAGCACCTCGCCGTCGAACGCGGTGGCCAGCGTCTCGCCGAGCGCGCGCACGACCGGATCGTCGAAGCCGAAGCCCGCGGCGTTCGACACGAGCCAGCCACCGGGCGCGATCCGCGCGCGCAATTCACGGAAGTACTCGACCGTGGCCAGGTGCTCGGGGATCTCGAACTGGTTGGCGTAGGCGTCGACGACGACGAGGTCGAACGCGCCTTCGATGCACGACAGCGCCGCGCGCGCGTCGGCGCCGGCGAAGACCTCGAGCTGCGGATGGTCGAGGTCGAGGTGCTCGCGTGCTAGCTCGACGACGAGCGGGTCGATCTCGAGGCCGACGCCGGCGAGCCGCGTGCCGGGCGGCTTCGCGCCGAGCATGACGCGCCAGCCGGTCCCCGCGCCGAGTCCGGCGAAGAGCACGCGACACGCGCCGCTCGCGAGGCGCTCGTCCCACCACAAGGGGAGCGCGAAGTCGTTGTAGTAGAAGCCGAGCGGCAGGATCCCCGGTTCGGGCTGCCACACCGACTGGAACGAATCGCTCGACTCCCCCACCTGCAGGAACCGCAGCCGGCCGCGCTCGGGGTCGTCGCGCTCGATCACGCGCACCTGGGTCGAGGTCGACTCGCCCCAGGCGACGAGCCGGTCGTCCGCGGCCACGCGCGGCGCGCGATCGCCCACGATCAAAGCGCCCACCAGGAGCGCGGCGCCGGCGGCGAGCCCCTTCGACGCACCGCCGAGGGTCACGGCGCCGGCAGCGATCAGGAGCAGCCCCGCGGCGACGAAGAAGGTCGGTCGCAGCCCGAGCTCGGGCACGAGCAGGTGCGTGGTCGCGAAGGTCCCGACCAAGCTGCCCAGCGTGGACGCGCCCAGCACCCAGCCTCCGGCCGTCCCCGCGTGTTCGACGCCCGAGCGCTGCACGAGCTCCGTCGTCAGCGGCCCCACCGTGCCCAGCACGAGGATCGGCGGCGCGAAGAGGAGGAGGGACGCGGCCAGGCTGCCCCAGGTGAACAGACCGATCGCCGACTGCAGCGCCACCTCTTCGGGGCGCAGCGCGGCGCCGAGCGCCGGGGCGACGAAGGGCAGCACGACCAGCCAGGCCGACGCGGCCACCAGCACCGCGTTCAGGCGCTTCCGTGCAGCGAGCCCCCGGCTCCAACGCGCGCCGAGCACGTAGCCGACCGCGAGCGCCACGAGCACGACGCCGATGACGTTCGTCCACACGGCGGTGCTCGAGCCGAAGTGCGGCGCGAGCACGCGCACGGCCGCGAGCTCGACCGTCATGACACCGCCGCCGGCGAGGCCGGCGGCGGTCAGGATCGCAGCACGCGAGGAACGCGGCCGCGACGCGGGAGCGTCGCTCACGAAGCGCTCACTCGCCGGCGGTCTCGTCCTCGCCCTCGACCGTCTCCGGGAAGTCGAAGGGGCGGTTCTCGACGTAGGCGCGGCCCGGGTCACCGGAGACGCGCGCGCGCTCGAGCAGGAACTCGAGGTTGCGCTGCACGGTGTGCTCGTGCTTCACGCCGCCGATGACGACCGTCACCGGTCGGTCCAGGTCGACGACGCGATCGCTGTAGAACACCACGACGCCCGTGGCGCCGGTGCCCTCGATCGTGATCGTGTTCGTCGCGCGGTCGGCGACGGCGTGGACGCGCGTCTCGGTCTCGGGGTCGGCGCCGACCACGCGCAGCCAGTAGGCGTCGCGCGCGTAGGTCTCGTGCGGGTGGTAGTGGACCTCGGCGGGATGCGCCGTGCGGCGCTGCGCGCGCAGCCAATCGGCCATCTCCGCGCTGCTCGCGCTCGGGCTGAACTTCACGTGGTCCCAGCCGCGCTCCTCCGCCTGACGCGTGAGCGCGGTCGCGTTGTCGGCGCCGGCCACGAGGTGCAGCGGGAGGTTCGCGAAGTTCTCGACGGTCTCGCCCTCCAGCGGCTCGCCGGAGACGCCGAGGACGCCCGCGAAGCGATCGGGGTAGAGCGCGGCGACGCGCACCGCAGCCGCGACGCCGTCCTCCATGCCGCACAGGAAGACGCGCTCGGCGTCCACGTTCCAGTCGTCGGTGACGTGCTTGAAGACCTGGAGGATCCGGTCGACGCCGCCGGGCTTGCCCGTCTCGCCCTTGATCGTCCACTGCTCGAGGTCCTCGGGCATGTGCGTCGCCACGAGCAGGAACTCCTCCTCGATCCCCGTCGCTTCCTCGAGCCACTCGTCGCGGAACATCTCCGCGACCTTCTGCTGGGCGTCGGGGACGATGATCATGAGCGGCAGCGGCGTGTCGCGGCGGTAGCTCTTCGGGCCGTGGATCAGGTAGTGGATCTCGTCGCCGTAGAAGCCGTCGAACTCGACCTCGTCGACGCGGCCCTTCCCGTTCGACGGCGTGCTCGGGTACTCCTTGACCAGGCGCAGGGCCGCTTCCCAGTCGGCCGACAGGGCCAGCAGGTCGTCGACCTCGGCCTTCTTCGCGATCTTCTCGATGTTCTTGTCGAGATCCTCGCGCGCGTCGAGCACGCCCTCGGACTCGCGGCGCGCCTCGTACCAGGCGGCGATGTCCTTGGCGAGGCGCTCGTGGTCCTTCTCGGTGAGCTGCGGGGTGTTCGCGCGCACCGGCGCCGCGCTCGTGGCGTCGTCGTCCTGGGCGGCGACGGCGGTGGCCCCCAACGGGAGGAGGACGAGCGCGGCGGTCGCGGCGGCGGCGAGCGGCGTGCGCGAGCGACCCGGGCGGGCCGTCGGGTGAGCGTGGTTCATCATGGGCGTCGGCGTGGGCCGAGGGTGCGTCGGGCCGGCGGGCCCCGCGGTGCGGGGCGTCGGCCAGCCGTGGTCGGACGGGGCGGGCGCAGAGGCTATCCGGCCTCGGCGTCGCGGTTCACCACCGCGGAGGGCGGACCGGCCGAATCCGCGTGGATCAACCGGCCGGCCCGGCGTCGGGGACGCGCGGGTCCCCCGGGGAACGCGCAGGATACGGCCTGGGCACGCGGTCGGGACGCGTGCGTCCCCCGCCGGCGCGGGCCCGGTTCGGATCGGGGCAGCCCCTTCGGATCAGGGCAGCCGGTTCGGATCGGGGCAGCCGGTTCGGATCGGGGCAGCCGGTTCGGATCAGGGGCGGTCCAGTTCGGATCGGGGGCGGTCCAGTTCGGATCGGAACGGGCCGGGTCCGGATCGGGGCAGTCGGGTCGGAATCAGGGCAGAAGGGTCAGCCCCCAGCCGCGCAGGCCCCAGGCGTGGGGCTCGGGGTCGTCGACCGCCGGGCGGAAGCCGGCCCGGGCCCGCGCGCGGTGCCCGGCCACCAGGTCGAGGCGCGCCAGACTCAGGCCCGCGTCGCGGGAGCCGGCCACGAGCGCACGCGCGAAGTGCGACCGCGCCGCGGCCGAGTCGCCGCGCCCCATCGCGGCCAGGCCCCGGTGATTGGCCACGTCGCCGCGCGCGACGGCGCGGGGCTCGTGCTCGGCCAACAGCGCCTCGGCCTCGCGCGAGCGCCCCAGGCGCACGAGCGTGATGCTCGCGTTGATCGCGCTCCAGTCGGCGCGCACGCGTTGGTGCAGCACCACCTGGAGCTCGGCGGCCGCATCCAGATCACCGCGATCCGCGAGCGCGGTGCCGAGGCGGAACGCGAGCGCCTGGCGTTCGCCGGCGACCTCGCCCGCGCCGCTCCCGAGCGCCCGCCGCGCCGCACGCGCGGCCTCCAGCGGCGCGTCGACCTCGAGGCGCGCCGCTCGCGCCCAGTCGTCGTCCTGCCCGGCCGACGACGCGGAGCGCGCGACGCCCGCGGCGCACAGCACGGCGACGGCGAGCGCCGCGAGGGTCGCCAGCGCGCGCTGCATCACGCGGACCAGCGCACGCGGCCCTCGCCCTCGACGAGTTCGCCGCACACGAACGCGCGCTCGCCGCTGGCCTCGAGGTCGGCGAGCACCGCGTCGACGCGCTGCGGTTCGACGACGAGGATCGCGCCGACGCCCATGTTGAACGCGCGGAAGGCTTCCTCCTCCTCGACGACGCCGCCGCGGGTGAGCAACTGGAACAGCCCGGGCCGCTCCCAGGCGCCGCGGTCGACCACCGCGTCCTGCGTGGTGAGCACGCGGTTCAGGTTGCCCGGGATCCCGCCGCCGGTGATGTGCGCCCAGGCGCACACGTCGCCGCGCTCGATCAGCGGCAGCAGCGGCGCGAGGTAGCAGCGGTGCGGCGCGAGCAGCGCCTCGGCGAGCGTCTGGCCGCCGAGCTCCTCGGGGCGATCGTCGAGTTCGAGCCCGAAGCGTTCGAAGCACACCTTGCGCGCGAGCGAGTAGCCGTTCGTGTGCAGGCCGTCGGACGCGACGCCGATCAACACCTGGCCGGGCGCGACGCGCGAGCCGTCGATCAGGTGCTCGCGCTTCACCGCGCCGACCACGAAGCCGACCAGGTCGAAGTCGCCCGCCGCGTAGAGCCCGGGCATCTCCGCCGTCTCACCGCCGAGCAGCGCGACGCCGTGGTCCTTGCACGCCGCGGCGCAGCCTTCGATCAGGCCCGCGACCACGCCCGGCTCGAGCTCGCCGGTGCCCACGTAGTCCATGAAGAACAGCGGGCGCGCACCCTGCGCGAGGATGTCGTTGATGCAGTGCTGCACGAGGTCGCGACCGACGCCGTCGTAGCGACCCGCGCGCTTGGCGACCTCGAGCTTCGTACCGACGCCGTCCGCACTGGCGACGAGGATGGCGTCGCCCATGCCCATGGCCGCCGGGTCGAAGAGGCCGCCGAACAGTCCCACGTCGCCGAGCACGCCCGGCGTGTTCGTGGCGCGGATGGCGGCCTTGGCGCGATCGAGCGCTTCGTCCTGGGCGGCGATGTCCACGCCGGCGTCGGCGTAGCTGATGGGGTCGGTGGTGTCGCTCACGGACGTTCGTCGGGGATGGGTTCGGGATCGTGTCGTTCGTCGGTCCGGCACGGGGCTCAGCGGCCGGGCGGTGGCTCGCTCGGCCGCTCGCTCGGCGGCTCGTTCGCGGCGTCGAGTCCGCGCCGCCACCGATTCCACCACACCCGGGCCTCGTCGCTCTCGGCCTTCAGCCGATCCAGCACCGCGCCGGTGCTCTCGAAGGCCAGCGGGGCGGGCAGCGCGTCGATGTGGAACCACTCGGCCGCGAGCGCGTCGTCGCGCCCCTCGGCCGCGAGGCCGCTCCTCGGCACGGCGAGGAAGAGCGCCACGTTGGCGGGTTTCCTCGGGTCGTCGGGCACGAAGACCAGGTCGAGCAGCGCGACGGTGCGCACGCGCACCCCCGTCTCCTCCTCCACCTCGCGCTCCGCGGCGCGCACCGGCGACTCGTCCGCCTCCTGGTAGCCGGCGGGCAGGGCCCACTGGCCGCGGAAGGGCTCGATCCCCCGCCGCACGAGCAGGACCCGCCGGTCGGCGTCGACGACCACCGCGCCCGCTGCGCCCGCGGGGTTCGCGTAGAGCACGAAGGTGCAGCTCGAGCAGCGACGGCGCGTGCGGCCGTAGACCTCGGCGGTGACGAGCTCGGCCGCGCAGACCGGGCAGAAGCGGGCGTTGGACCACATGGGTTCGTGAGCGGCCGTGTCGGCTCCGGGGCCACCGCGAGGATCGACGACGCGCGCGCTGGGGCGCTCGCGGCCAGGGGCTAAGCTAGTCGACGACGGGCCCCGGCACGACGCCGACCGGCGCGAACGCGCCTCCAGCTCCCGGGCCCGGAAGGCGTCGTGGGCGCGCCCGGCGAACGCCCGTCCGACGACCTCCTCGATGCGCTCCATCCTCCTGCTCGGCAGCACCGGTTCGATCGGGACCCAGTGTCTCGACCTGGTCCGCGCCGACCCCGGCCGGTTCCGCGTGGAGGGTCTGTCGGCCGGGCGCGGCGGCGAGGCGCTCGCGCGCCAGGTGGCCGAGTTCACGCCGCGCTTCGTCGCCGTGCGCGACGCGGACGCCGCCGACGCGGTGCGGGCCGCGCTGCCCGAGGGCGCGACGCTCTTCGTGGGCCCCGAGGCCAACCTCGAGTTGATCGCCGCGGCCGACTTCGACCTCGCCGTGCACGGCATCGTCGGCGCGGCGGGCGTGACCTCGACGCGAGCGGTGCTCGAGCGCGGGCGCCCGGTCGCGCTGGCGAACAAGGAGTCGCTCGTCGTGGCCGGCGAGTTGCTCATGGATCTCTCGCGGCGCCGGGGCGCACCGATCATCCCGGTCGACTCCGAGCACTCCGCGCTCTTCCAGTGCCTCGGCGGGTCGCACGACGCGCGCGAGGTGCGCCGGCTCGTCCTCACGGCTTCGGGCGGTCCGTTGTGGGAGCGCTCGAAGGAGGAGATCGAGCGCGTCACGGTCGACGAGGCGCTGCAGCACCCCAACTGGGACATGGGGCCGCGCATCACGATCGGTTCGGCGACGCTGCTGAACAAGGCGCTCGAGATCGTCGAGGCGCACCACCTGTACGGCGTTCCGCCCGAGCGCATCGAAGTGGCCGTGCACCGCCAGTCCGTCGTCCACTCGATGGTCGAGTTCGTCGACGGTTCGGTCCTCGCGCAGCTGGGGCCGCCCGACATGCGCGGTCCGATCCACTACGCGATGAACTGGCCCGAACGCGCGCCCGCGGCGCTCACGGGCTTCGACCTCGACCTGTTCGCCGAGCTGACCTTCGAGGCCCCCGACACCGATCGCTTCCCCGCGCTCGCACTCGGTTGGCGCGCGCTCGAACAGGGCGGCGACGCGCCCGCGGCGCTGAACGCCGCCGACGAGGTGGCGGTCGAGGCGTTCCTGGGCGGTCGCATCGCCTTCCCGAGCATCGCGCGCGTCGACGCGAGCGTGCTCCGTGGCTTCGGATCCCCGGCCGCGACGATCGAAGAGTTGATCGAGCGCGACGCCGCCGCGCGCGCCGCGGCCGCGCGCGAGGTCGAAGCCTGCCGCGTCGACCCCACCGCCAGCGCGGGACGCTGACACGAACACACGAGATGGGCGCCTTCTACATCGCACAGATGGTCCTGGGCCTCGGCCTGGTCATCTTCGTCCACGAGCTCGGCCACTTCATGGCCGCGCGCTGGTGCAAGGTCACCGTGCGCACCTTCAGCCTCGGGTTCGGTCCCCCGCTCGCGTCGTTCGAGAGGAACGGCGTGCGCTACCAGATCGCGGCCGTGCCGATCGGCGGCTTCGTGTCGATGGCGGGCGAGTACCCCGGCGACGAGGGCAGCGGTCCGCGCGAAGGACTCCTGTCGAGCAAGACCGTCGGCCAGCGCTTCTTCGTCTACTCGGCCGGCGTGATCATGAACCTGCTCTTCGCGCTGGTCGTGCTGCCGATCCTGTTCTGGGTCGGCGTGCCGTTCACCAAGCCGATCCTCGGCGACCCCGCGCCGGGCGGCGCCGCGTGGGAGGCCGGGCTGGGCGCGGGGACCGAGGTCCTCGAGGTCAACGGCAACCGCGTCATCGAGTTCTCCCAGATCCTCAGCGAGGTGGCGCTCTCCCCCGCCGGTCCCGTCGAGCTCGTCGTGCGCGACCCGGGCGCGGACGCGTCGCGGCGCGTGACGGTCGAACCCTTCGAAGGCTCGGAGGGCTTCAAGGTCATCGGCGTCGGACCGGGGAGCGCGACCGACGGCGGCGTGTTCGTGCGCGAGGGCGGCGCCGCCGCGCGCGCGGGCATCGACGGTGACGACCGCCTCGTCGGCGTCGTCGGGCAGCCCGCCGGTCTCTCGCTCGAGCGCCAGCTCCTGCGCGCGGAGAACGCCGGCGAGGACATCGCCCTGGTGGTGGCCGACGCGGAAGGCGCGGAGCGGACCGTCGAGGTCGACCTCGAGTGGCGTTCGGTCGAGTCGCGACGGATCGTGGGCGTCGAACCCCTGCGCAACGTGGTCGAAGGCGTCCGCCGCGGCGGGCCCTTCGCCGAACTCGTCGCGCGTGAGGAGCTCGAGGGCGCCCGCCTCGTCGAGGTGCGCGGCGTGCCGGTGCGCGACAACGAGTCCCTGGTCGACGCGCTGCTCGCGCCCGCGACGGGCGCGGACGGCACCCCGCTCGCGAGCGTCGTCGTGCGACGGGACGGAACGCGCGTCGAAGTGACCGATGCGCTCGAGGCCCACGTGGCGTCGCGCCCCGATCCGGTCGCGGCGGCCGACGACCTGGCGTTGGGCTACGACGTCGAGCGCGCGGTCGTCGCGCCGAGTCCGCGCGGCGCGGCGGGTGAAGCGGGCGTGCTGCCCGGCGATCGCGTCGTCGAGATCGACGGTGGCAGCATCGAGTCGTGGAACGACCTGCTCGTCGCGGTCGGCGCGGCGAACGACGCGGACGCGGAGTCGATCCAGCTCACGGTGGAGCGCGGCCCCCTCGCCGGCGTCGAGCAGCCGGTGCGCATCGAGTTCACGCTCGAGCCGCGGCCGGTCCAGGTCGCCGACCTGGGCCTCGACCTCGAGCGTCCCGACTACGTCTATCGCACCAGCGATCCGCTCGAGGCCATCACCACGGGCATCGCGTCGACGCGCAAGATCCTCGGCGACGTGTGGATGGCGCTGCAGCGCATCGTCACGGCGGAGATCTCCAGCCGCAACATCGGCGGCGTCGTGTCGATGGGGTTCATCGGCTACCACACGGCCAAGGAAGGGCCGAGCAAGCTCTTCTACTTCCTCTGCCTGTTGAGCATCAACCTGGCGCTCATCAACGTGCTGCCGATCCCTGTGCTCGACGGCGGCCACCTACTCTTCCTGCTCGTCGAGAAGCTCAAGGGCACGCCGGTGTCCGAGCGCGTGCTCGGCTACAGCCAGCTCGTCGGCTTCGTAATGATCGTCAGTCTGGTCGTGTACGTGACCTGGAACGATCTGCAGCGCTGGGTGCTCGGATGAGCGCCGGCGCGCCCGCGCCGAGGTCCCGCGCGCTGGCGGTCGGCAAGCTCGTGCGCCTGTCGCTGCTGCCGTCGGCGCTCGCCGACGCGGTGTGCGGCGTGGCGCTCGGAGGCGTGTTCGCCGCGGCGGTCGACGGCGCGGGTGTGGCCGCCGGTGACGCCGAGTTCGACGCGTGGCCCGGACCGATCGTGCTCCTCGCGCTGCTCGTCAGCGCGTGCCTGTTCCACGGCGGCATGGCGCTCAACGACTGGGCCGATCGCGCGGAGGACGCGCGCCTCGAGCGCGATCGACCGCTGCCGAACGGTGACCTGTCGCCGTCGTTCGCGCTCGGGCTCGCCGTGTCCCTGTTCGCGATCGGCGTCGCGGCGGCCGCCAGCGTCTCGTGGCGCGGCGCGGTGGCCGCGGCCTCGGTCGCGGCGTGCGCCGCGGCCTACGACCTGGTCGGACGCGGGCCCCTGCGCGGCCCGCTCCTGCTCGCCCTGTGCCGCGCGGGCAACCTGGCGACGGCGGCGTGGATCGGCGCGTCGGCGACGGGCGCGGAGCTGCGCTTCGATCGCCTCGTGCCGATCGCCCTGGCCTACGCGCTCTACGTCTTCACGCTGTCGCGGCTGGGTCGCATGGAGGACGACGAGACGCGCGAGCCCGGCGGTCGACCGCGACCGATCCTGGTCGTGCTGGCGGTCCTGCTCGCCAGCGCGCCGGTCGTCGCGTTCGCCAGCGTCGTCCTGGGCGGCGCGGCCACGCCCGACACGCTCCACTGGGTCGCGTTCCTCGTGGGCGCGGGACTGGCCTGGCACGGCGCGCGCCCGCTGCTCGTCGAGGCGCGCGCGCGTTCGACATGGAGCCGCGGCGAGGTGATGCGCGCGATGGGGCTCGTGCTGCGGCGGCTCGCGCTGTTCACCTGCACGGTGACCTTCGGACTCGGCGAGCCGCTGCTCGGCGCCGCGATCCTGCTGGCCTATCCGCTCGGCGCGCGGCTGCGGAAGGTCTTCCCGCCGTCGTGAGCCGGCGCGCGGGCCCGGTTCGTTCAGCTGGCCCGGTTCGTACTGCGGACCCGGTTCGTACTGCTGACCCCGTTCACTCCGTCGGCGCGGCGCGCACGAGCGCGAGCGCGTCGTCGCGCGTGACGACGCGCTCTTCGATCTGAGCGTCGACCAACGCGCGCAGGAGCGCACCGAGCCCCGGCCCGCGCTCGACGCCGAGTTCCTGGAGCGCGCGTGCGTCGAGCAGCGGCGCCGGGAGCTCGCGCTCGGCGGGCCAACGCGCGAGCAGGCGCTCGAGTCGCTCGGCATGGCGTTCGTCGAAGCACTCCCCCGCCGCGGCGAACGCGGCCACGTACGCACGCCACGCGCTCGGCCGCACGCTCGTGCGCGCGCGCACGAGAGCGGCGTCGGGCGCGTCGTCGAGCAGCAGCTCGCAGCCGACGAGCAGGCCGTCGACCGCGCGCGCCAGCTCGCGGGACGGATGCAGGTCGCCGAGCAGCGTCGCGGTCCGCGCGCGGGCGTCGGCACCGACGACGGCGCCGGTGAGCAGCAGCGCGAAGCCGACCTCCGCGCCGGGGCCGCGCCCCAGCGCCTGCGCGACGCGGCGCTCGGCGGCCCCGGCCACCTCGCCGTCGCGCCCGACCGCGGGCGCCGCCACGCCGAGGTCGTCGATCAGACCGATGGCGCGCGCGAGGTCACCGCGCTCGAAGGTCTTGGTGAGTTCGGCGAGCACGCGCTCCTTCGCGACCCGCGCCACGAGCGGCGCCGTCGAACGCGCCGCGGCGAAGGTACCCGGCTCCACCTCGAGGTCGTGCGTCGCTGCGAAGCGCACCAGGCGCAGGACGCGCAGCGAGTCCTCGGTGAAGCGCTGTTCGGGCGCGCCGATCGCCCGCAGGAGCCCGGTCTCGAGGTCGGCGAGCCCGCCCGTCGGATCGGCGAGCGCGTCGGTCAAAGGATCGAGGAACAGCGCGTTCACGGTGAAGTCGCGCCGCGCGGCATCCTCCTCGAGCGAGTCCGAGAACGCGACGCGATCGGGGCGCCGTCCGTCGCTGTACGCGCCCTCCGCGCGGAAGGTCGTCACCTCGACGCCCTCGCCGAAGTCCGCGACGACGACGGTGCCGAAGGCCCGACCCACGCCGATCGTGCGCTCGAACAGGGCCTCGACGCGCTCGGGTCGCGCGTCGGTCGCGATGTCGACGTCGCCGCTCGGTCGTCCGAGCGCCAGGTCGCGCACGCAGCCGCCGACGAGCCACGCCTCGTGACCGGCGTCGCGCAGCCGGCGCGCGATCGCCGTCGAGACCCCGACCTGGGAATCGGGGAGCCGTGCCGTGGTGGGGCGCTGCATCGTGCTTGCAGCGTACCGGGGCCAAGCCGTCGAATTCGCGCTCGGCTCGTTCGTCGGGTCGATCGTGTGCGCCACCGCGCCGCGATCGACGGGGTCCACCGACGCCGGCCCTCCCCAGCATGACCGACACCCTCGCACCCGACCGGTCCGTCGCGGCCCCCGCCGCCGCGAACGACGCGCGCGCCTCGAGCCGCGCGACCGCGCCGACTCCGTCGCCGATCGAAGCCGCACCCGTCGAAGAGGTGCCCGCCGAAGAGGTGCCCGCCGAAGGTGAGGGCGTCGAACCGCGCGCCGGACTGGGCGCGGCGCACCTCGTCCTGCTGGGCGCCGTGGCCGCCGTCCTGGCGACGCTGACGCTCACCCGCCTGCAGCTCTTCGCGGTGTACGAGAACGAGCGCGACGCGGTGGACCTGGTGGAGCGCCTGGGGCGCGGCCTCGACCTGCGCTCGATGGGGTCGGAGGTCGGAGGTTCGACGGTCACGACCGCAACGCTCGCCCCCGCCGCCGCCACTCTGCGCGACGCCGTGCTCGCGGCCGAGGTCCGCGTCGGCAACCCCGCCGACGCCGTGTGGCTCGACGACGGCCGCCTGCTGCGCCGTCGCGGCTACCTCTTCGACCTCGCGACGGACGAGGACGGGCGCGCGTGCGTGCGCGCCTGGCCGTGGCGCGCCGGCGCGACCGGCGCCGCGGTCTACGCCTGGGTGCCGGGCGAAGGGCTGCTCGGGCACACGAACGGCGTGGTCGACGCAAAGGACCCCGCGCCGCTGTGGACCGGGCTCGGCGCGCCGCCCGAACTGGTGGAGCTCGACGCCGCCTGGATGGAGCTCGACGACTCGCGTTCGCTCGCGCTCGCCTCGCGCATGCCGTAGCCGGCGCCCGCCCCGAGGTCAGCGGCCGAGCATCAGCGGTTCAGGATCGACCGCTCAGTACCAGCGGTACAGGATGCAGTCGAGCGCGCGGCGCTGCGGATGGTCCAGGCGACGCGCGGCGGCCTTGAGGATCGGCGCCACGGTCTCGGTCGGTCCGACCTTGGCGAGCAGGAGCGCGGCGTACACCCGCTCCCAGGGGTCCACGTCCTCGCGATCCACGTGGGTCGTGAGCTGCTCGCGCGCGAGCGCGTCGCGATGGGAGCCGATCGCCCACAGCAGGTCGATGCGGCGCAGCGGGTCCGTCTGCGTCTCGAGCCGCTCGTACACGACGCGGCGACCGTCGAGGCCCGTGTTGGCGAGTTGGATCGCCAGGTAGCGGTAGGCGCGGATCTTCTCGAGGATCAGATCGTCGGGTGCGTTGTCGGCGAGCTGGAGCACCGCTTCCGCGCTCTCCTCGCCGGGGCACAGGGCCAGGGCCTGGACCAGCGCGAGCTGGCTCGCCGACGCCACGCTCTCGTCGGTGTCGAGGCGCGCGGCGATCATCCCGCGCGCGCGGTCGGCGAGCGCGGGGTCGTCGAGCATCGCCTGGTGCAGGGCCGGGAGCACCATCTCGAGCTGTTGGCGACCCCCGTCGAGCAGGGCGAGCGCGCGATCCACCGCGACCGGGTGGTGCCGTCGAACGAGCGCGTCGAGCGCGGCCCAGCGCACGGACAGCGCCGCGTCGTCGAGCGCGGTCACGAGCGTGCTCGCGGCCGTCTCGCCGTACTCGCCGTCGAGCATGCCGACCAGGTGCTGGACCGCGAGCGTGCGCAGCTCGGGGCTTTGGTCCTCGCGCGCGAGGGCGTCGAGCAGCTCGACCGAACCCGCCGCCTGCGCGGCGGTGAGGACGCGTCCGCGCTCGCCCGGGTCGGGCGAGACGAGCCGCTCGAGCGTGCGCGCCGAGGCGTCCTCGTCGCCGTTCGCGAAGAGCGCGACGTCGGTGTAGATCGAGAAGCGCGGCTCGATGCGACCGTGCAGGTCGCGGTAGCGCTCGAGCAGACGCGCGTCGTCGGTCTGTGCGAGCATGCGTCCGATGGCGCGATCGTCGAGCACGCGGCGCTGTTCGAGCAGCCAGTCCAGGATCTGGTTCGACGCGGCCCACGGATCGCTGGCGTGCAACGCGATCAGCGCGCTGGTCTGCGCCACACCGCCTTCGAAGAGGGCGGCGTCGACCAGCTGTGCGTAGTGCTCGGCCCCGATGTCGCGCTTCTCGAGGACCTTGAGCGCCTGACGGCGCAGCGCGGCCTCGGGGTGCGTGAGCACGAGCATGAGCAGGTCGGTCGCGGCGTCGGTCTTGTTGAGAGCGAGCGCGCGCACGGTGTTCTGCATCGCCAGCACGCGCTGGGGATCGCGGAACTGCTCGGCGAGCAGCCGTTCGAGCGCGGGGATCGACCGCTCCCCCATCGCGCCGAGCTCCTCGGCCGCGCGCGCGAGCACCTCGGCGTCGCCGCGCTCGAGCTTCCCGATCAGGATCGGGATCGGATCGGCCGTGTCGCGCACGTACGGTCCCAGGTCCTCGCAGTCCCTGCGGATCTCCATGAGCCGCGGGTCCGTGGCGAGGTCGGCGAGCGTCAGGCCCGTGGCGCGGTCGGGCGCGACGGCATCGGTTCCCGACGCGGCGTCCGGCGCCTTCGTCGGCGCCGGCGTGGGCGTGCCTCCGCAGCCGACGAGCAGCGCGCCGAGCAGCAGCGCCGCGAAGCGCGAGGACGGCGTCGTCCCGGCGGCCGTCCCCATCCCAGCTCGTCCTCCCATCACTCCTCGTCGCGCCCGGGCGGCGCGCCGAGGCTCTCGCCCAGGCGTCCTTCGGCGAACACGAGTTGGGCGCGCGCCTTCGCGAGGTTCGCGCGGGCGGTCTGTTCGCCCGACAGGGCTTCGGTCAACGTCTGCTGGAACTCGAGCACTTGGAAGGTGGTCGACAGGCCTTCGCGGAAGCGCACCTGCTCCGCCTGGAGCTGGCGCTCGGCGAACTCGCGCGACGTGGTCGCCGCGCGCACCGCGCGGGCCTGATAGGACACGTTCCGCAGCGCGTCACGCAATTCCGCCACGACGCGGTTCTCCGCCTGGTCGTAGGCCAGGTTCGCGCGGCGCAGCTCGACGCGCGCCGAGCGCTCGGCGTACTTCGCGCTGCGGTTGCCGAGGGGGATCGAGTAGGTGAGACCCGCCGAATAGGTCGGGAAGTCGAAGCCGGCCGTCGTGTCGATGGCGTCGCCCGTGCTCGCGTCGCTCGCGGAACTCGAGACGCCCAGCGAGAGGTCGAGCTGCGCGTCGCGCGCGGTGCGGCGCGCCACCAGCTCGGTCTCGGCCAGGAGCACGTCCGTGCGCAGCGCCTCGAGGTCGGGGCGCGAGCGGAACGCCGCGTCGAGGCGCGCGATCCACACCGTCGGGTCCTCGTGCTCGAGTTCGGTCGGCAGCGCGGTGAGCGGGACCAGCTCGCGGTCCCAGTCGGCGAGCCGTTGCTCGCCCTCGCCTTCGCCGAGCGGTCCGAACACGAGCTGCTTCAGCGCGTCCTCGCGTTGACCGACCGTGTTGCGCGCGAGCAGCAGCTCCTCCTCGCGCGTCGAGACGTTCGTCTCGGCCTGGAGCACGTCGACCTCGGTCCCGACGCCGACGCGTTCGCGCTCGATCTCCTGTCGCAGCTGCTCCTCGCCGAGTGCGAGCGCGCGCTCGCGCACCTCGACCTCCTCGAGCGCCGCGACGAGGTCCCAGTAGGCCACGTGGACGTCGAGCAAGAGCTGTTCGCGCGTCTGACGCCACTGCGCCTCCTGCCGCGCGAGGCGCAGGCGCGCGAGCTCCTGGTCCGTCGTCGCCGAGCGTTCCCACGCGCCGCGCAGGAGCGGCTGCACGAAGGTGGCCGAGATGCTGGCGTCGTTGAAGTCCTCGTTGCCGAGCGCGGCGCTGTTCAGCGAGGTGCTGTCGAGCGCGGTCGACAGGTCGAGGCGTCCGCCGGTGCGGAACGGGAAGGTGAGCCCGGCCTCCGCGCGTTGGTTCTCCACGTCGACCGTGACGATGCCGCCGCCGACGAAGGTGTTGTTCTGCGGGCGCTCGCCGTTCGCGTACGACAGCGAGAGGTTGAACACCGGATCGAACGCGCCCCAGCTGCCGAGCGCGTCGAGGCGCGAGGCCTCGCGGGCGCGCGTCTCGAGCTCGAGGCCGATGTTGCGCTCGAGCGCGAGCTGCCAGGCGTCCTCGATCCGCAGCGCGAGCGTCCCGTCCTCGGCGGCGCGCACGTCCTCGGTGCGCACGGCCTCGGCGCGCTCGTCCTGGGCAGCAGCGATCGGGGCGAGGAACGCGCAGAGCGCGAGCGCGGCGGTGCGGTGGCGGACCCTCATGGCGGCAGAGCATAGCGCCGCGGGACCGCGCCTTCCTCCCGCGCGCCGGCTACTGACCGTCGTCCCGCGCGTCCCCGTTCGTGGGACCCCCTTCGAGCGATGTTTCGTCGAGCGGTGTCCCGTCGAGCGGCGCGTCGTCGAGCAGGTCGGCGGCGTCGAGCGCCTCGAGCCCCTCGTCCGGCGCGTCGATCACCGACGGGTGATCGCCGGGCAGCTCGAACACGAGTTCGTACGGCGGTTCGGGGCCGGGCTTCAGCGTCACGTAGGCGAGCACGGGCAGCCCGAGCGCGTGCACCGCGATGCTCGCGGCGACCAGGCGCATGAGCGGCGAGTGGCGCAGGCGCGCCGCCAGGAAGTCGAGCGTCCCCACGCGACCCGAGGTGACGGCGTAGGCGTCGTACACCGCGTCGAGGTTCGCTTCGATCGTGCGCTCGTCGGCGAGGTCGAGCGCGCGCGCCCCGTCCACGAAGCCGGTGAGCGGATCGCCGTCCGCGTGCGGGGCACGCAGGCGCGCGACGAGGTCCTCGAGCGCGCGCTCGTCGCGCGGGTCGAGGACGCCGTCGTCCTCGCGGGACGCGTCGGGGTCGAAGGAGGGCTGGTTCATCGTGGGCGGTGGTTGGCCGCGGGGTCGGGCAGTTCGTCGGTCGGCGCGCCGGAGCGGCCGAGCGTCGGTCGTGGGCGGGCCGATTCTGGGTGTGTCGGTGCGTGGGCGGCGCTCTCCTCCTCGAGGAGGTCGCGCAGGCGGCGCACGGCGTTGAACATGCGGCTCTTCACCGTGCCGACCGGGATCCCGAGCTCGGCGGCGATCTCGGGGTAGGGGCGCTCGGCGATGACGCCCAGCTCGAAGACCATGCGCTGGCCCTCGGGCAGGCGTTCGAGCAGGCGCAGCGCACGCTGGGCCTCTTCCTTCTCGGCCAGGGGCTCGATCGGTTCGCGCGCCCCGTCGCTCACCCGCGCCAGCTCCTCGCGCGTGTCGGCGCTCTCGGCGCGGCGCAGGCCGCGGGAACGGCGGCTGTCGATCCAGACGTTGCGCGCCGTGCGGAAGCAGAAGGCCTCGATGCGGTCCTGGGCGCGGTAGCGCGGCGCGTAGCGGACCAGACGCACGAAGACCTCCTGCACCAGGTCCTCGGCCTCGTCGGCCGCGGCACCCAGGCGCCGGAAGAACCCCCGGAAGGTCGGGGTCTCGCTCCTCACGAAGGCATCGAACACGGATGGATCACCGTTCTGGAGGGCGACCAGCGGATCGCCGTCTGCGTCCCAGTCGCCTTTCACCGACCGCCCTCAACGGGGCGGGCCGCGGGCGGTTCAGTCCGATCCGCCAGAGCCCGTCGCCAGGCGTCGAGGGCCGCGGACGCGCGCTCCCCGCCCGCGTGGGCCGCCAAGCGGCGCTCCGTGGGCGTCACCAGGGCGATCTCGATCGTCAGGCGGTCGTCGGGGAGCAGGTCCGCCACCTCCTCGGCCCACTCGAGCACGCTCACGAACTCCCCCGAGAGCAGGTCCTCCGCGCCGCCCGAGGCCAGGAAGGCTCCTTCGCGGGCGCTCATCCAGGCGTCGAAGTGCCGCAGCTCCACCCGACCGCGGTAGGCGTGCATGAGCGTGTAGGTGGGGCTCGAGACCGGGTCCGGCGAGTCCAGGCCCGCGGCGAGCCCGCGCACGAAGGTGGTCTTGCCGGCCCCCATCTCCCCCGCCAGCGCGATCACGAGGCCGGGGCGGGCCACGCGGCCCAGGGCGGCGGCGACGGCTTCGGTCGCCTCGGGGTCGTCCGTGAGGATCGGGAAGGGGTCGGACATGGCGGAGCGGGGAGGCGGCGAGGGAGCCAGTGGTGCGTGCCAGCGTGCGGGCCAGTGCGATGCGCCAGCGGGGCGGGCCAACGGGGTGCGACCAGCGGAGCGTGCCACAGACCCCGGGACCGACGCCCGGGAACGAGGCTACCCGCCGTGCACCCAGCCGGTGCCGCGCCAGGGGCCGTCGCGCCCAGGATCCCCCAGGTCGAGCACCAGGCCCGGGCGGCCGGCGCGCACGCGCCCGAGCCGCAGGAGGCCCAGCTCGCCTTCCAGGCGCGCGGCCGCGGCGGCCGGCAGCGTGGCGAGGAGTTCGTGGTCCTCGCCGTCGCCGAGCGCGTGGTCGAGCGCCGCGCGCCCACTGCGGCGCGCGGCCCGCGCGGCGTCGCGGTGCAGCGGCACGCGCTCGAGGACCAGCTCGAGCCCGCTGGCCCGCGCCAGGCGGTCCGCGTCGATCCCCAGCCCGTCGCTCACGTCCATCATGGCCGTCGCGCCCGCGGCCCACAGCGCGCGCCCCGCGGCGAGGCGCGGCTCGATGCGCAGGTGCCGCCCGAGCCCGCTGCCCCCGAACGGACCGGTCGCGACCAGCACCTGCCCCGCCCGCGCGCGGTCGCGTCCGGGCGGGCGTCGGCGTCCGGGCAGGCGGCCGAACGCGGACACGGCCAGCGACGCCGGCCCGGGCACCTGGGCCAGGTCGCCGCCCACGATCGGCAGCCCCAGCTCGTCCGCGCGCCGGCGCGCGCCGTCGAGCGCGGCGCGGATCCAGCGCTCGGTGGTCTCGGCCGGCGCGCGCAGGGCCACGAGGCACCCGACCGGTTCCGCCGCCGTGGCCGCCAGGTCGCTCGCCGTGCGGGCGATCGCCTTGGCCCCGAGGCGCGCCGGCGGCACGCCGTTCGCCGCGTGCACACCGACGGCCGCCTGATCCGTACACCAGACGGTGCGCGCGCCGGGCCTCGCGAGGACGGCGGCGTCGTGACCCCGCGAACCCACGAGCGGGTCCGGCCGCGTCCAGGTCGCGATCCAGTCCAGCAGTCGAGCTTCGTTCCAGGGCATCGTGCGCGCGCGCTCCGGCCCCATGTTCCCCCACCCCCACGCCATGGCTCAATCCCGTTCCCCGATCCTGCTCGCGCTCCTCGTCCTCGTCGCCGTCGCCGTCGTGGCGGGCCGCGCGCGCGCCCAGGCGCTCACCGACGAGGAGCGGGCGGCGGTCCGCGCGATCGTCGAGGCCCACGCCGACGCGGACACGCCCGGCTTCACCTGGGCCCTGTGGCGCGACGGGGCGATCGTGTCGAGCGGTGCGCGCGGCATGGCGGACCTCGAGCGTCGCGTGCCGCTGTCGGTGGACTCGCGCCTGCGCATCGCGTCGACGAGCAAGCAGTTCACCGCGGCGTCGATCCTCGCGCTCGTCGAGGACGGCGCGCTCGACCTCGAGACGCCGGTGCACGAACTCGTCGAGGAGCTGCACCCGTTCGATCCGCCCGTGCGTCTGCGCCACCTCGTCGCGCACCAGAGCGGACTGCCGGACTACCTGTTCCTGATGGACCTCAAGGGTTACCCGCCCGCGCTCCCATACTCGTTCGACGAAGCGCTCGGCGTGCTCGCGCGCCTTCGGACCACGACCTTCGAGCCCGGCACCGACTACGCCTACTCGAACACGAACTACCTGCTCATGGCCGAGATCGTGCGGCGGACGAGCGGGTCCACGCTGCGGGCCTTCGCGCACGAGCGCCTCTTCGCGCCGCTCGGCATGGAGCGCACGCACTTCAGCGACGATCGCGACGAGCTCGTGCCGGACCGCGCGCTCGGCTACGAGCGCGGCCCGGACGGCGCCTGGCGGCTCTCGCTCACCCCGCTCGAGCTCGTCGGCGACGGCGGTGTGTTCACGACGGTGGGCGACCTGTTCCGTTGGACGCAGGAGCTTCGACTCGGTCGTGCGGAGCGCGTCGGCGTGCTCAGCGCGGATGGCGTCCGACGACAGCTGAAGCCCTTCACGCTCGGAGAGGGACGCGGCGATTACGCCTTCGGATTGCTGATCGAGCGTGTCGCCGACGGAACGCTCGTCTCGCACGGCGGCGCGTTCGTCGGCTATCGCGCCGACTGCCTGCACTGCCCCGAGGCGGGCTGGGGCGTCGCGGTCCTGTTCAACCGCGCCGACGGCCGGCCGACCCAGGTCGGCATCGACCTGTTGAACGCGATCGGCATCGACACGCAGCTGGTGCCCGATCCGGTCGCGCGTCGCGACCCGTTCGACACGGACGTGGAGGTCGCGAAGCTCCCCGAGTGGGCGCGCGCCCTGCGGGGGATGGCGACGCTCGCCGACGGCACGCCGGTGCGCGTCGGCGTGGTCGGCGAGTTCCTCCGGTTGCAGGGTCCTTCGGTCGATCTGCAGCTCGCGGCGCCGAACGCGGACGCGACACGCCTCGTGAACCGCGACTCGAGCGTGACGCTGGCGTCGACCGAGCTGGGTCTGGTGCTCGACCTCGGCGACGATCGACTGTTGCGTCTGGAGCGCTACGCGTCCGCGCCGCCGGGCAAGGACGGCTTCGGCACCTTCGCGGGGAGCTGGCGCGTGCGCGAGCTGGACGCGCGCTGGGAGTTCGTGCGTCGGGACTCGCGCCGCGAGGTCTACGACGTGCTCGACGCGCGCGGCTCCCGCGGTCGCGTCACGCCCTTGGGTCCCGACCTGGCCCGCGGGCCGATGGCCTCGATCGTCTGGCACGACGGCGAGCAGTGGCGCCTGTGGGCGTCCGAGCTCGGCGTGCTGCACCTCGATCGAGTGGAGTGACCGTGTCGAGTGATCGCGTCGAGTGATCGCGTGGAGTGACCGCGTCGAGTGACCGCGTCGAGTGACGCCGCGGCGCTCGTCTCAGAGCACGAGCAGGATGCGCCCGACCACGTCGTCGCGCGCGATCGCGCCCGAGACGGCGGAGTCGTACCCCGGGCAGTTCGGGTCGTCGTAGCCGATCCACAGCGCGCCGTCGGTCGTCCCCGTCGGCGGCTCGAGCACGCGCCCCAGCTGCAGCGCTCCGTCCGCGTCGCGGACCACGACGCCGTCACCGGGCGCGGGGTCGCGCTCCCAGGTGTCGAGCACGAGACGGTCGCCCGGCGCGACGTTCCACAGCGGCGAACAGCCGCGTTCGGGGAGGTCGAGCAGGCTGTAGCGTGAGAAGAGGTAGAACGCGCCGAGCAGCGCACCGACGAGCGCGACGCGGCGTGCGCCGCGCACGAGCTTCGCGGGCGTGAGCGCGCGCCGGGTCGGGCCGGTCGCCGCGCCCGTCCCGCTCTCGCCGGACGCCCGCGGATCCGCGCCGTTCGTCGCAGTCGGATCGTTCACGGTGCGAGATAACGGCGCACGGCCTCTGCCGGTTCGTCCGCGCCCAGGACGCCGGACAGGACCGCGACGCCGCGCGCGCCGTGGTCGCGGGCGCGCGCGAGGTCGCCGGGCTGCATGCCGCCCAACGCGTACACCGGCAGCGGCGTGCTCGCGCAGAAACGCGCGAGCGCGTCGAAGCCCAGCGGCGGGTCGTCCGGCTTGCTCGCGGTCGCGCGGATCGGCGAGTGGAACAGCCAGTCGGCGCCCTCCCAGCGCGAGGGCGCGTCGCCCGCGTGTGAGGAGAAGCCCAGCGCGACGCCGTCGCCGACGAGTTCGCGCGCGCTGGCGGGCGCGAGCGACGAACCGGCGAGGTGCACGCCGTCAGCTTCGAGCGCGGACGCGAGGTGCACGCGGTCGTGCACCGCGATCCAGCCGTCCGCGTCGCGCGCGATCCGCGTGAGGCGCCCGAACAGCTCGGCGTAGGGCCCGTCCTCGAGCCGCGGCTCGCGCACGACCAGGCCACGCAGGCCCGCGTCGCACGCGCGACCGAGCGCGCGCTCGAGCGTCGCGAACTCGGCGGTCCGCGAGAGCGTGCCCGGCGTCAGGGCGACGAGCTCGGGCGGCGTGCGGCGCTCGTGCCGGGTCGACACGGTCGTGCCCGCGCTCAGGCGGTCTGTTGCTGCGACGGTCCGTCGCCGCGTTGATCGGCGAGCAGCGCCTTCGACAGCTCGACCACGTAGCCGAGGTCGCGCAGCAGGCCGCGCATGCGCAGCGGCGTCGTCTTGGCCTTGAGCTTGACGCGCTTCGTGGACAGGTCGCGCTCGATGTAGCCGCGCACGCCGGGGTCGCTCTTCAGGCGCCCCAGCGTGTCCTCGTCGTCGCAGGCGAGCACGAGTTCCTCGTCGAGCTCCATGCGTCCGGCGCGCAGGGCCCAGTCGCGGATCGAGAAGGTCACGTTCTGCGGCACGGGCGTGCGGCTGTTGCGGTCGAGCGTGTCGAGGATCGTGTCGAGGCGCATGCCCTCGACGAGCGCGCGGCGCACGCCCTCCTGCTCGATGCGGAAGTGCACGGTCTCGCCGACGCGCGTGCGGCGGCAGAAGCGGTCGAGGTCGTGCATGAGCTCGGCGTCGTCGCCGGTGCGGAACATGACGATCTCGAAGTCGGGCGTGACGACCAGGTGCCCGATCGGGCGAACGCGAGCCTCGTCCGGTGCGTGGAGGCCGAGGAGGCGCGCGCCGCTCGCGGTCAGGCGCAGCGCGACCGGGCGCTTGGCCGCGTCGTAGCCGAGCTCGACGATGCCGAGCAGGTACAGGCGGCGTCGCACCCACCGCGCCAGGTTCCAGGACATGCGCTGCAGGTCCTCCGACGGCGAGTAGCGGCCGGTGGCGACGAGCTCGCCGAACTGCTCGGCAGCACCCAGGTCGTCCAGGCTGGCCAAGTGGTGGTTGCGCGCGAGGAACGGCAGGTACATGAGGTCGTACCAGACGCCCGGCTCGACGCGCTTGAGCATGCGCATGAGCGTGCGTCGCATCGAGACGTGGTGGTACGGCTCGCCGCCGTTGTCCCGCTCCTCGAGGGCGAACTCGACCAGGTCTGCGAGCTTCTCCGGCAGCGGCAGGGAGCCCCAGGTGCGCCCGTCCGAGGTCACGGTCAGCGTGCGCTCCCCGGTGCCCTCGAGCAGCCGCCGCTCGCGCGTGAAGCGGTAGATGAAGTCGAGGACCTCTTCGCGCTCGAGCTCGCGCCCGGGGTTCGGGATGAGGTGCTGGAGGATCTTCTTCTCGGTCGTCTTGAAGATCTCGCCCTTCACGGTGAAGCGCACGTCGTGCTCCTGGAGGAAGGCCAGGAAGCGCGAGGTGTTCGTGAACAGGTCGATGCCGATCGACAGCTCCTCGTGCGGTCGATCGGGGTCACCGGGAACGGCGACGCGTCGCAGCCACGCGAGCGCGACCTCGGTGAAGACGATGAGCGTCTCGTCGTCGTGCGCGATGCCGCAGGGCGTGAGGTCGAGGTGCGCGACCGTCCCGACGAGGGACTGCTCGAGGAGCTGGCGCCAGCGCTGCGCGTTCCAGTGCGGCAGCTCGGCGCCGAGGCGCTCGAACAACTGGCGCGAGAGCAGCCCGCCGAACTCGAGGATCGTCTGCTCCACGAGGCCGCGCAGGCCGTCGGGCAGGCGCTCCACGCGCGCGGCCGCGGCGCTCTCGGTCGAGTACATCTTGTACATCTCGCGCAAGCGTTGCGGCGGCATGGGGCGCTGCGTCGCGGGCGAGGCGTACGTGCGTTCGAGGTGTCCGCGCAGCGTGAGCAGCTGCGAGACGCCCTGTTCGGAACCTTCGTTGGATTCGTCGGTGGTCGACATGGTGGTGGTGCGAGGCCGCGACGCCGCGCGGGCGCCGTTGCTGGGGCCGGGGCTCGATCAGTCGAGCCCTCCCAGGTCCACCGGCTCGCCGAACGCCGTCGGGTCGGCTGCCGGGATCTCGAAGATCTCGTAGGAGTAGCCCTGCTCCGTGAGGAACAGCTGACGCTTCTGGGCGAACTCCTGGTCCTTGGTGCCGTGCGAGACGAGCGCGTAGAAGCGCGCGCCGCCGCCGTCCTCCTTGGGTCGCAGGATGCGACCCAGGCGTTGGGCCTCCTCCTGGCGCGAGCCGAAGGTGCCCGACACCTGCACGGCGATGTTGGCGTCGGGGAGGTCGATCGCGAAGTTGCCGACCTTCGACACCGCGAGCACGGTCGTGCGACCGGAGCGGAAGTCGGCGTACAGCTTCTCGCGCTCGGCGTTCGGCGTCTTGCCGGTGATCAGCGGCACGCCGAGTCGCCGCGCGAGCGCGCGCAGCTGGTCGATGTACTGACCGATGACGAGAACGCGATCACCCGCGTGCTTCTCCAGGAGCGCGGCCGCCACGTCCTCCTTGCGCGCGTTCTCCGAGGCGATGCGGAACTTCGCCCGTGCGTCGGCGGCCTCGTAGTCGCGCTTGCGCTCGGGCTGCAGCGGGACGCGCAGCTCGATGCAGCGCGCCGGCGCGATGAAGCCCTGTCGCTCGAGGACGCGCCACGGAACCTCGTAGCGCTTCGGTCCGATGAGGCAGAAGACCTCGTCCTCGCGCCCGTCCTCGCGCACGAGCGTCGCGGTCAGGCCCAGACGGCGTCGGGCCTGCAGCTCGGCGGTCACGCGGAAGATCGGCGCGGGCAACAGGTGCACCTCGTCGTAGACGACCAGGCCCCAGTTCTCGCGGCCGAAGATCGCGAAGTGCTCGAACTCGCCGGCCTTGCTGCGCCGCCAGGTGAGCATCTGGTAGGTCGTGATCGTCACGGGGCGCACGTCCTTCGTCTCGCCCGTGTACTCCCCCACCTCGTCCTCGCCGAGCTCGGTCTTGTCGAGGATCTCCTGGCGCCACTGACGGACGGCGACGGTGTTGCTCGTGAGGATGAGCGTCTTCTCGCCCACCAGGCTCATCGCGCCGAGCGCGACGACCGTCTTGCCAGCGCCGCACGGCAGCACGACGACGCCGCTCCCGCCGGTCACGTCGCCGCCGCGGTAGAAGGCCTCGGCCGCGGCGCTCTGGTACGGCCGCAGCGCGAACGGGCCGCCGGCGCGGCGCTCGGACCGCAGCCCGATCGCCGTGGCGTCGCCCTCCTTGTAGCCGCCGAGGTCGAGCGCCGGATAGCCGACGCGGATCAACGCCTGCTTGAGGGGGCCGCGCCCCAACTCGTCGAGGTGGACGCGGCCGTCGGGC
>Ga0180435_10000502_pt1 | contig 41129 bp, 36 predicted proteins | sample SS_ome_3_FD_132467 | JGI IMG/M metagenome (GOLD analysis project Ga0180435, IMG submission 132467) | Hypersaline lake sediment archaeal communities from the Salton Sea, California, USA - SS_3_S_1 metaG | ecosystem: Environmental > Aquatic > Non-marine Saline and Alkaline > Hypersaline >... | reverse complement strand
GAATGCAATGAAGATCTTTACGGATAATAAGCCGCTTGCCGCCAAAATGGGAGCAGCCGCCCGTGCTTACGCTGAAGAGCGTTCATTTGAAAAAGCTTTTTTGGATTCCTGGGAGCTTTTTCGCGAATTTTCACAGGAATCAGGGAGTTCGAAGGGTAACGATTTAGAACAGGACATGCGAACCTGTCATTTTCTTAATCAGAAAGTTCAACCGATTTAATTTCCGGAAATCTCTGCATAAGCTGTATTTCTATTATTTTCTTCAAAGTGGCTTTGGTGGTGCTGCCCTGCTCCCACGCGCCTTTCATTCTTACTTTAACGACACCATTTTCTATGTCTAATAATTGCAATTCACCGGTATCACGTGTCAGCATGGGCATAATGCTTTTTAGTCTTATTTCGAGTTGTTTTTGCTTTGGATGAATTCCCATATGATACCTCTGCACCTTGCTGATGTTTCAAGATTTGAAATTTGACTGCTTTCCAGTTTAATTTTATTACGTCCACACCCTAACTCCATTTTGTTAGATTTTTATTAGCTTCTTCAATAATAGATACGATTTAAAAATAGTTTATACAAACTTCTAATTATTGCCTTATTAAGTTCTAATCCAAGTGAACTACACATGACGTCGCTCCCTCAACATTATGGACACGAAGCTAAGGGGCTCTTGTTCATATTCTCATACCCGGCTCTAAGGGGAGCCGGGTCCTCTTCACTTGAACCTCTTGCATGGAACTTAGAGTGCAGGCTGGTTCTTCGGGCTTTCTCTTTTCTGACCAGCAATTAAATGTAAAAAAACGGAATCAGAAGAATTAAAAGGATTTTTCAAATTCAACTATAAAAATTCTTATCCCTAGCCCCATTGATTCAATAATGCTCCTTTGAATTTAGTTCGGTAATTTCAAAACTACTCTCTTTTATTATCCGAACACATCAAATAAGGTCAAATTACATTTCATTCCAATCAAGACGTCAAATTTAGTGTCACCAGTTTAAAATAATATCCAGCTGGAATTAATAGCTTTAAAATGATATGATTGAAATGATATTTTTTAATGAATGGAGGGTTCAATGGAGCGCTTGAAAAGAATCACATTTAATGTCGAAATTATGGGGGGTAAGCCTTGCATACGCGGCATGCGTGTAACGGTGGGGATGATCGTCGGTCTTGTTGCTTCCGGTCATGATAAAGAAGAAATTCTGGAAATGTATCCTTACCTGGAAGCTGACGATATTGATGAGGCGCTTAAATATGCTGCCTGGCGCGTCGAAGAAATCGATGTTCCCATTTTGACAGGAGCTGCATGAAAATCGTCATTGACATGAACCTGTCACCGCAATGGGCTGATTTTCTAAAGGTGGATGGCCACGAATGCATCCACTGGTCGGAAATCGGCCTCCCAAATGCAACTGATCGAGAGATTTTGTCATGGGCTCGTGATAATGGGTTTGTGGTATTTACTCATGATCTTGATTTCGGAGCCATCATTGCTGCTACCAGCGCTGATTCTCCCAGTGTATTGCAGCTGCGATCGCAAAATATTTCACCGAAACATATTGGCCCATTTGTGATTTCGGCTTTAAAGCAATTTCAAGAATCGCTGAAGCAAGGTGCGCTGGTCAGCATCAATGAAAAACAATCAAGGGCTCGGGTCCTGCCATTTTCCCCACGATAGCAACTCCGCTTGGGCATACCTTTCAGCACCACATATCATGCTTTTCCCTGTATTGCTTCTAATGTATTTGTAAGTATTTCTCTTTCATTTCGATAAAACGTACCGCGCCGTAAAACGTCTTTTCGAGTTGCCGGACCAATGACAAATATTTCTGGCTCTCATATGCTGTCTTGACACCCGGGCCTAGATTGTTCACCTAATCTATTAAAGATTGAGGACCAAGTCAACGACCATAAATGATTTGGATGATTACAAGCTGTCTCAAAATACCTGACCCACCTGAACTATTTTCATGGCATTGGTGACGCCGTTGACACCGTCCAGATCCCCTTTGGTAATGATGGCCATATCATTGTTTTCCAAAAAGCCTTCTCTCTGAAGAAGTTCCACGGCTTCCCGTTTAATCACCTCTCTTGAATAGGCTGCTACATCAAAGTACAACGGATATACATTTCTATAAAGGCTCATTTTACCGATTGTCGATCGATGGCGGCTCAGGCCAAATATGGGGATAGCGGTACGGATTCGAGACATCCATAGCGGCGTCGATCCTGATTCGGTTAATGCGATGATGGCCTTGATATCCAGATGATTGGCGGCGTACATGGTCGACATGGAGATGGCTTCGTCGACTCGGCCAAAACGCCTTTCCAGACGATGACCGGATTGTTGAGTAATGGGCTGCTTCTCAGTTGCCAGAATGGCGCGTACCATCGCATCGACAACCTTGTAAGGATGTAAACCCACTGCCGTCTCACCCGAAAGCATGACCGCATCGGTACCGTCGAGCACCGCATTGGCCACGTCGGATACCTCCGCTCGTGTCGGAACTGGGCTCTGAATCATTGATTCCATCATTTGGGTGGCGGTTATGACAGGCTTATCAAGCCAAATGGCCTGCTGGATAATATGCTTCTGTATAGCCGGCACCTCGGCGTCTCCCATCTCTACGCCCAAGTCGCCTCGCGCCACCATGACCCCATCTGCCGCCCGAATGATGTTGTCTACATCAGCTACCGCTTCAGAGCGCTCAATTTTTGCAATAACGCCCGCATTGCTCCCGGTCGTTTCAAGTATCCGACGGGCCTCCTGGATGTCGCCGGCATTGCGCACAAAAGAAACCGCAATGTAGTCTACCCCTAAGTGGGCCGCGATTTTGATATCGCGGCAGTCTTTATCGGTCAAAGCTCCGGCCGAAAGTCCGCCCCCCAGGCGATTGAGCCCCTTGCCATCGGACAATTCGCCACCGGTCAGAACCATACAAATTACTTGTGAAAGGGTTACCTGTTTTACCATCAATTCTATCCGTCCGTCATCCAGCAGCAGGATATCGTCCGGAAATACATCCTTTGTCAGTTGCGCATAGTCTATATTTACCTTGCTCTGGGTTCCGGCATGGGATTCCAGTGCGTTATCCAGGATAAAGGTCTGCCCATTTTCCAGCTGTACCGATCCATTCGTAAACCCACCGATACGGATTTTTGGGCCCTGAAGATCCGCCAGGATTCCGATTTTTCGTCCTAAAGTTGTGGCACAATTTCGAACAGATGTGATCCGTGTTTCATGATCTGAGCTTACCCCATGGGAAAAATTGACGCGGACCAGATCAACCCCAACACTTATTAATTTTTCCAGAACCGAACTGTCATCGGTTGCCGGGCCCAGGGTAGCTAAAATTTTAGTGCGTCTGAACAAACAGTCTATCCTTTATGTTTTAAAACGTTTTTACAAAAAAATCGGTAGGAAATTGAGAAAGACAACAAAGAATTTATAAGCCTTTAAGAAGATGCAATGGCGTAATACTAAGTTTTTACGATCAAATAATTATGGCAAGCAGGATAATTTCTACATCGGAATCGAATCTTGTCTTCATCCCGCATGTATACATGCATCGCTTGTTGGCATACCGGGCAATTCGGTCGATAGTTGACCGGTTTTATGGTGCTCGGCCAGGCGAACTGGCGTTTGCAGACCAGGCACAAGTAGCGTTGCTTACCAGACCGCAAACGACCATATTTATTAAAAGCGGTAGAATCGCAACGCGGGCATTGTATAGGCAATTTAGAATTATTACGTGAATTTTCAGTCTGCATCGATATAAATTATCCGATCATTGCGTATAGTTATTGGAAATAACAATAGGCTTTTCATGTTATAATTTTGTTAGGAGGTTGTTAGGATTCCGCAATGCGTTGCTTTAGGAAAAAAATGATTTTATATTGAAAAAAGTAATTGAATTTTAAAATTTTGGGCGCTATGTACTCTTGTACTGCTTCCCGATCCCATCGACAAATTTATGATTCCTTATTGTGAGGGGGCCTTGACAGTTCAAGGAGGACAAATGATATCGAATAAATGTAAAATCGAAGACTTTTTCAAAAGAGTAGACGGCCGCGACCGCCTTGAGGCCATCCATTTAGCAAACTTGGAAATTACCGAAGCACAACGACGCCAAATGGCCCTAAGGGCCGATGCCACGAATCCACTTGACACAAAACCGGACTATGTCGATTATTCTGATTCTCTGAAAGAGTTTATACATTTTGTTCGATATAGCGTTCGGCCCAAATTAGCAGACGCCAGCAAGAGTCAGCTATTTAGATCATACTTGGACAGCGCGCCGATTGAAACCGATCCAAGATTACCTTAATCCATACCGGCTCGTCCAGACTAAAACCATCTACGAACGTTTGACTGATAGGTCCGGTACGCATCACCGAATTTAGCTTCCAGGTATGCTTCTTCAGGCGCCACAGCCATAAGGTCAAGCGTCACCATCAATACGATGGTCGCAATCAAGAACCAAATCGATAGAAACGCTACTGACATTCCCAACATCAACAATACCAAAGATAAATACATGGGATTGCGGGAAATCCGAAACGGGCCGCCGACTACAATTTTAATGGTGGGCCTGCCGGGATCAATGGGTGTTCCTCCTCTTTTCAGCACGACAACCGCATGCAGGGCCAAATAGCCGGCAAAAATCCATATCAGCACAGCTATCATCCAAATCAAACTGGGTAGATACGTAATCCGGAAAAAACCAGACCAATATTCGGCCAGGCCGGCAAGAATGAGAAGGATAAAAAAAATGACGGGCGGTGGTATCTTTATTGCTGGTGAATCTTGATCTGTTGAAGACGTCATCGGTAAAGCTGTGGTTTTCTGATTCGATGATAAGAATAATGAACGATATCATTCCTGTTTCATATGACGTACGATTTCACCTTCCACCAGGTAAATTATTTCTTCAGCAATATTTTCAGTATGGTCAGCTAGCCTTTCAAGATGACGCGAGATCAACAGTAAATTGATCAGGTACCCAACCTTGTCCGGGTTTTCGCTAATTGCCTTTTTAATTCGGTTATAGGCCTCATCTTTAATGTTATCAACCTCATCGTCCAAAGTAGTAACTTTATAAGCCGTATCCATGTCCAGATTGATGAGGGCATCCAAGCTCATCTTGAGCATGGCTTGTACTTTTTCGCCCATGGCGGAATAGTCAAAGTAATTATCGATGGGTTCCTGTTTGGCTGTCACACCGACTCTTTCAGCAATGTTTACGGCCTGGTCACCGATCCGTTCCAGGTCATTGTTAATTTTTATTACGGCCACCAGAAACCGTAGATCGACGGCCACCGGCTGATGCAGGGCCAAAACTTTCAGACACTCTTCTTCAATTTCGACTTCGGCTTCATCGATTTCGTAATCGGTCTTGATGATCTGGTTGGCCAGATCTGAATCGTTGTCCTCTACTGCTTTAATGGCCATCTGAACACGTTCCTCCACCATGGATCCCAAGGTCAAGATTTGCTTTTTTATATTCTCCAGCTCTTTTCGAAATCGTTTGGTCATACCGCCTCCTGCAATATTCTGTTCAAAAGCGTTCCCGGAGTTAAGCATATTTATTTCAATTATACCAACATAATTTAGCACTTAACGAAAGCCTAGTTTGCTCCTAACAATAAACCAACAATTAAGGCTTACTATGCTCGCAAATTGAAACAGCTTGTACACTATGAACTTAGACTTATATCTCTGCCACCAATTATTGATCCCATTGGTTTCGCCGTTTAAGGAATAAACAGATGCCGGCAACCACCTTGTTAGTTGTGCTCCTCGCACTGTCATTAGCAGGTTATTATCTTGGCCGACGACGGGCTTTTGCGGTCGCAGGTTCACCCAGCCAGGTAAAAGAACTCCACTCGCGTCCAACCTATTATGGTGCATTAACAGCACTCTGGTGTGGAATACCGGCCCTACTTGTTTTCGGATTCTGGTTGGCTTTTGAAGACACCATCATTACCCAACTGGTGGTGGCCCAGTTCCCGGAAGAATTGCACCGTTTGCCGGCGGCCAAGCTGAACCTCATCGTCAATAATGTTCGCAACCTGGTCAGTGGCAATATCACATCCGGGGAAATCGATGCCACCATGCAGGCGGCTGCTGACCACTACCGGCAATTGCAAACCATCAGCAGTGCCGCACTATCCGTCATCGCCATTGCTATTGCCATAGCGTGTATCTTACTGGTTCGTGGACGAATCAAGGGCAGTTTACGCGCTCGCAATCAGGTGGAAGCCATCATTAAATATGTTCTAATCGCTTGTTCCACCATCGCTATTTTCACCACCATCGGTATTGTTTTGTCCGTATTATATGAAGCTATCCGGTTTTTTCAGATTATCCCGGTCACCGAGTTTTTATTTGGACTGGAATGGAGTCCCCAGATGGCCATTCGTGCCGACCAAGTCGGCTCATCGGGTGCTTTCGGCGCTATACCGGTTTTCATGGGTACGCTGCTTATTTCTGCCATTGCCATGTTGGTGGCAGTTCCCATCGGCCTGATGTCGGCCATCTATCTCTCTGAATACGCGAATCGCAGTTTCAGATCCATAGCCAAACCCTTGATTGAGATCCTGGCCGGCATACCCACCGTTGTTTACGGCTTTTTTGCGGCCTTAACCGTGGCACCATTTATCCGTGAAACCGGTTCGATGATGGGTATGGATGTTTCTTCCGAAAGTGCTTTGGCTGCCGGATTGGTGATGGGCATCATGATAATCCCATTTGTCTCATCATTATCGGATGATTTTATTAACGCCGTGCCGCAATCCCTGAGAGACGGGGCCTACAGCCTGGGCGCCACCCAATCGGAAACCATCCGCAAGGTGATCATTCCGGCGGCGTTGCCCGGTATTATCGGTGGAATATTGTTAGCAGTGTCCCGCGCTATCGGTGAAACCATGATTGTGGTCATGGCAGCCGGACTGTCTGCCAACCTGACAGTCAATCCTCTCAAGACGGTTACCACCGTAACGGTTCAAATCGTCACCCTGCTTGTTGGAGACCAGGAATTCGACAGCCCCAAGACCCTGGCGGCGTTCGCCCTGGGTCTATTACTTTTTATTGTCACCTTGATACTGAACGTCATCGCCCTATACGTCGTGAGGAAATACCGGGAACAGTATGAATAAAATCGTTATCACGATTTTATGAAACGCGGCAAAGCCGCTATTTAATTAGGAATCGATTGAATCTGATCATTTGATATTGTTAATGAGCAAGCCAAGGTTAAAGGTTTAAAATATGCAGGAGAAACGCGCCATCGATATTGTCAACCAAAGCCTGCCGCGACGCTATCGTTCCGAACGCCTATTTAGATGGTATGGCATTGCCGCCATCGTAGCCAGCATTGCATTTCTTTCTCTTCTGTTTATCTCCATCTTCGCCAACGGCTACAGTGCTTTCTGGCAGACTTATATTCAGCTGGAAGTTCATTTTGATCCTGAAATCATTGAGCAGGACTCGCTGGCCACAGCCGACTACCAAGGCCTTGTTAAACAGACCTTGCGCAACATGTTTCCCGATGTCAAGGGCCGCAGTGCAAAACGCAAACTGTATGGGTTGGTCAGCGGTGGTGCTGCTTTTCAGTTGCGCGATGCAGTCCTAAATGATCCTCAAATTGTCGGTGAAACACTATCAATTTGGGTACCGGCCGATGATGACGTGGACATGCTGGTAAAGGGACATATTCGACGGGATGTGCCTGATGATGAGCGCCGCTTGAGCGATCAGCAGCTCAAATGGCTTGACGAGTTCACTGCTCAGGGTAAGCTAAAAAAACGATTCAATAAAATATTCTTCTCGGTAGGCGATTCACGGGAGCCAGAACTAGCCGGTATATGGGGTGCGGTGATGGGATCGTTTTTTACCCTTGTTGTCACCCTGCTGCTTTCCTTTCCCATCGGTGTAGCTGCTGCCGTGTACCTGGAAGAATTCGCGCCTAAAAATCGCTGGACCGATCTGATTGAGATCAACATCAATAACCTGGCTGCGGTGCCATCGATTGTATTCGGATTGTTGGGACTGGCGGTTTTTCTAAACTTTTTTAACCTGCCGCGATCGGCTCCGGTTGTAGGCGGATTGGTTTTGACGTTAATGACGCTGCCGACCATCATCATTGCCAGCCGCTCTGCCCTGCAGTCCGTTCCGCCCTCGATTCGGGAGGCTGCTCTCGGTGTGGGGGCCTCTAAGATGCAGATGGTGGCCCATCATGTTCTGCCTCTGGCCTTTCCGGGGATGCTGACCGGCACCATTATTGGTATGGCCAGGGCCCTGGGTGAAACCGCCCCGCTTTTGATGATCGGCATGGTAGCCTTTATTGTTGATATTCCTGGTGGTTTTACGGATCCATCAACGGCACTCCCGGTGCAGGTCTACCTGTGGGCAGATAGCCCCGAAAGAGCCTTTGTGGAACGCACGTCCGCGGCCATTATGGTGCTTTTGGCCTTTTTAATCACCATGAATGCGGCAGCTATTTTTTTACGCAAAAAGTTCGAACGGCGGTGGTAATCAGCTTTTATTAGGAATGTAAAAGAACTTTGGCATAACCCAAGGTCCCTGTGCGCCTAAATGGAGGCCCAAATCCATGCCAAACGGAATACAAACAGTATACTAATATGAAGCTAACAATCAGACCTTAATGTCTTGAACGACTACAGACGTCGCCGGTAGGACCTTATCGGCTTTATTACATTCTAATCCTAAGGAGGAAAGAAGCATGAAAAAAGGAATTATCATTGTGATCGCTGCAATTTTTCTGGCAGTCGCTATTGGGACCGGCATTGCAGCCTCAGGAAGAGATTACATCAGCATCGTTGGCTCGTCTACGGTTTATCCCTTTGCAACCGTCGTGGCCGAACAATTTGGCAAAACCACATCATTTAAAACGCCCAAGATTGAGTCAACCGGATCCGGCGGCGGATTGAAACTGTTTTGTGCCGGTGTCGGTGTTGAACATCCCGATATCACCAATGCCTCTCGAGCCATCAAAAAATCCGAATTCGAAAAGTGCCAGGCCAATGGCGTAACCGGCATCATCGAAGTCAAGATCGGCTATGATGGTATTGTGATGGCCAATTCAAAGAAAACCAGCCCATTGAGGCTGACCCGTAAGGACATCTTCCTGGCACTGGCCAAAGATGTGCCCGATCCCAGTGGTGCCGAAAAACTGGTGCCCAATCCTTACAAAACCTGGAAAGATGTGAATTCAGCTTTACCGGCTACCAAAATAGAGGTATTGGGTCCGCCCCCAACCAGTGGAACACGCGATGCGTTCGTGGAACTGGCCATGGAAGGTGGTGCTAAGAAATTCGCCTGGATTAAGGCCATGAAGAAAAAAGACAAGAAAAAATATAAAGCCGTCTGCCACACAGTCCGTGAAGACGGTGCTTATATCGAAGCCGGTGAAAACGACAACCTGATTGTTCAGAAACTGGAAGCCAATCCCAAAGCTTTGGGCATTTTTGGATTCAGCTTTCTGGATCAAAATACCGATAAAATCCAGGGATCCTATGTGGATGGCGTGCAGCCAACCTTCGATGCCATTGCCGATGGACAATACCCTGTTTCACGGCCGCTTTTTTTCTATGTTAAAAAGGCGCATGTAGACGTTATCCCGGGAATGAAAGAGTACTTGAAAGAGTTTACCAGCGAAAAAGCCTTCGGCGAAGATGGGTATTTGAGCGAAAAAGGCCTGATCCCCATGCCTGACAGTGAACGTAAGATGTTCAGAAGCAATGCCAGCTCACTGAAAGCCCTTACCGCCGTTCAATAAACTCAGTTTATAAACTTTAGACCGGGCTTTTAAGCCCGGTCTACCCATTTAATCAAGTTTGCCTGTTGATAATCATTTAAGATAACCATACTGTTTACATGGGCACTCTATAAGACTGGTCGAAAGTGTTTATGTCAGAAAGTATTCCCAATAAGTTCGAAGGCAAAGACCATGGTCGCATACTTGTTGGCCGTGATGATCGCCAAACTGTCGGAGATGTTTCGGTAGATAATCCGCGCATGACCTGCCGTGATGTGAACGTTTTTTATGATGATAAACAGGCCATCATTAATGTTTCCATCGATATCGGCAACAACGAGGTGCTATCGATGATCGGCCCGTCGGGCTGTGGCAAGTCCACCTTTATTCGCTGCCTCAACCGCATGAACGATACCATTGATAGTTGTCGGGTAACCGGTGAAATCGTCATGGATGGCATAAACATCTATGATAAAAACATTGATGTGGTGCCTTTACGGGCCCAAGTCGGTATGGTGTTTCAGAAGCCCAATCCCTTCCCCAAGTCCATCTATGAGAATATCGCTTATGGCCCTAAAATTCATGGCCTTGCTCCAACCAAATCTGATTTGGATGAAATTGTGGAAACATCGTTGAAAAAAGCGGGTCTATGGGAAGAGGTCAAAGATCGTCTGAACCAGCCTGGGACAGGACTTTCTGGTGGGCAACAACAACGGCTGTGTATCGCCCGGACGATTGCCGTAAGCCCGGAAGTCATTTTGATGGACGAGCCCTGTTCAGCTCTCGATCCCATCGCCACAGCCGTAATTGAGGATTTGATCGCTGAATTAAAAACACAATACTCCATCGTTATCGTTACCCACTCCATGCAACAGGCTTCGCGAGTTTCCCAGCGCACTGCCTATTTCCACTTGGGAGATCTGATCGAGGTGGGTCCTACCGAACGCATTTTTACCAATCCGAGCCATCAGTTGACTGAGGATTATATAACCGGGCGCTTTGGCTAATAAAATCGTGTTCCATGATTTTATGAAACGCGACTACGTCGCCTCCAATGTGCAAGACTAAAATCCTATATCGATACGACAAGACTTCGGCGAGCTCAAGTCGATCCCTTCTAAATGGACACATCAAACCAGTGCGAAATTCAGACACAGCTTTGCATTTGACTTGCACTCCCCGGAAAGCGATCGCTTGAATCCTGGAATCCTTGGATCCTCGAATCCTTCAAATTTCAAACAAAATCACAATTTGTATAACGGAATTAGGACGTTGATGAATGGGGCAAATGAATGGTAAAAGTACTGCCTTCACCAAGTTTGCTTTCGACGGACACCTGGCCATGATGGGCTTGAGCGATATGCTTGACAATAGCCAGCCCCAGACCTGTGCCACCTGAATTCCGGCTGCGGGCTTTATCCGCTCGATAGAATCGTTCGAAAAGACGGGGTAAATGCTTTTTGGCAATGCCGATTCCCTGATCCTGAATCCGAATCATCACACCGCTATCATCTTCGGCCCTCGCATCAACGGTAATAGCGCTGCCGGATTCGCTATACTTAATAGCATTGTCCAGCAGATTGACCACGGCCTGTTCTAATAAAATGGGATCAAAGCGCGCTTGAAGATCGTCGGCGCATTTAATTGTGATTGTGATATTTTTTTGTTCAGCTTTGGGGCGGCAAATTTGAAGCGCGGCTCGAAATACGCCCCTTAGTGGTTTCTCCTGATAGGTCGTCCAGGCGTCTTCAGATTCCTGCTCTATACGAGATAGGGATAGTAAGTCCTCGATGATGGAATTCAGACGATCCACATGTTTCAACACAATGCCCAGAAATCGCTTGGTCTCACTAGAGTCTTCGACGTTGTCATTGTGAAGCGTCTCAACAAATCCTTTTATGGCTGTCAGGGGCGTTTTGATTTCGTGGCTTACGTTGGCCACAAAATCACGGCGCATATTCTCTAAACGCCTGAGTTGGGTCACATCGTTAAAGACAATGAGCGTACCAATCCGTTTATGAACAGCATCTAGCAATGGAGAACTTTTGACATTCAACACCCTTCCACCATTTTGAAAGGCGGTGACATCGCCCTCCATTGGATCGCCGGTTTGGAGGGCGTCTGTGACAAACTTTTGAAGCGCTTGATTACGAATAATCTCCTGAAGATTGCGACCCTGAGCAGACTGGGTTTCGACTTCAAACCAATTGGCAGCCGCTTGATTGATGCTGATAATTCGCTCTTCGTTGTCAATGGCTACCAGGCCCTCCAGCATGCTGGAAAGAACCGTTTCCAATTCTCTGCGCTGACTGCGAATGATATCAATTCGATTGCTGAGCTGCTCGGCCATTAAATTCATGGCTTCCGCCAGGCCAGCCATTTCCTCTGAATTCGGCAGGGTTAAGCGATGCTCAAGCTCGCCGCGTGCGTATCGAGCGGCCCCTTCCTTCATTTCCTCTATGGGGCGGCTATACTGACGAGATATGAGTAGGCTAACGATAGCGGCAATAACAGCAATTAGAAATACGCCGAAGGTAATACGGATGCGGATATCCGTTAAGGCTTCACCTAACGCAGTCACCGGCAATGATGTTCTAATTACAGCCGCGACGGTGTTATTTTCAAACAAAGGGATGGCTACATACATCATGCGTTGATGCAATGTGTCACTGTATCGAAGGGATGTACCCATTACACCATTCAAGGCGTCCGCAATTTCGGGACGTCCGGCATGATTGTCCATATGGCGGGGTGTTTCCCTGGAATCTCCAATGACGGTTCCATCAGGAAGAATGACGGTTATACGCGTTGCCGAACGTTTGCCGGCTTCTTTGCAGAACGCATCCACGGCGGCAGGTTGGGAGATGAAAGCGTTGTGTCCCATCTGGGTTTCCAGTAGATGTGCCCGGGCCTCCAAATCAGCCACCGTCTGATCCATGTAAAACCTGCCCAAAGAACTGGTAGCATACCAACTTACTGCGATGAGAGATACGAGCGTTATCAGCACAAAAGGCAGGAAAAGGCGCCATATGAGCCGTTTGCGCTTGATCATTGGCTCTCCTTAAAGCGGTAGCCAACACTCCGGACCGTCTCAATAAACTTTCCGTAGCTGCCCAGCTTTTTGCGTAAGCCAACAATCTGCACATCCACGCTACGGTCGGTTACCGGATAATCGCTGCCCCGAACGCCATCCACTATTTGTGAACGCGTAAACACCCAACCCGGCCGACGGGCTAAAATGTACAACACCTGAAATTCGGTATAGGTTAGATCAACTGGCCCATGCTCAGTTGAAACCGTTCGACGACCGGGATGTATCTCCAGGCCGCGGATGCTAATCACGGCGAAATCATCTTCCGGCGCCTTGGTTTTCCGTCGCAATACCGCCCGAATGCGGGCTATCAGGATTCGCGGGCTGAAGGGTTTGGTGACATAGTCATCTGCGCCCAATTCCAATCCGGTTACAACATCTGCTTCTTCGCCCTTGGCGGTCAGCATGACAATGGGTGTTTGCTGATTTTTTGTATCATTGCGCAGCTGCTTGGCAACTTCCAGTCCATCAATTCCCGGTAACATTAAATCCAATACAATCAAATCAAAGGATTCTTTGGCGACCTTCTTGAGGGCCTCTTCCCCACTCAGGGCACCTTGTACCTGATAACCTTCGCGAACCAGATTATATCGAACCAGTTCCAGAATATCCTCTTCGTCATCAACTACTAGTATATGCTCTTTGGCCATTTCTCCACACACGCTTTTATTGGAAATTCATTATCAAATATTAAGATCTTCCATTGTTAATATAATAATGGTCCAATTTTATAAATTGACTGTTATCAGATCATTAGAAAAATGCTAGATTCGCATGAGGAGTCGGTGTGGGCCTGCATTGGGAGCGAACTCAATTCGTAACAATAGATTGTATGCTTTCAACTTTCACAATAACTGCGGTGATATCGTCATCAGTTCGGGTACCGTTGACATACTTCTTGAGAACATCGAATACTGCTTTTAATATTTCCGGAGCACTGTATTCGGCCATTTCCCGAAGAACTTGGTAGATGGGATCCTTGCCGATACGTTGACCCTTTGGATTCTCTGCCTCCCAAATGCCTTCCGTACCAAGTAGAATAATTTGCCCGGCCGCAAGGTCATCCAGCGTATGGCTCTCATATTGCCATTCGGCCTGCACACCCAGCGCCAATCCGGCACCCTTTAATTCGTCAAGCGAATCAGTTATGGGATTATAGCGCACAGCCGGATCATGACCAGCCCTTACCCATTCGAGTGCCCCCCGCTGCGTGTCTATCACTAGAAAAAACAGAATTATAAAATCATCCGAGTATTCAACATCCTGGGCCAACAGGGCGTTGACATCCGTAATCACCTGGGCTGCGCTGCCGGGGATGGATGCCCGTTGGCGCAAAGAGGCCCGGACCGTCGCCATGAGCAACGCCGAAGAAATTCCATGTCCGCTTACATCGCCCACGGCTATACCTGTGATTGGATGCCAATCCATCGTACGGGACGTCCGTGCAGAGCGTGCTATACATTTACGGATATCTTATATTGCACCATATCGGTATTTGGTGCAATTGAATCACGACACAATTTGCCGTTTTTTGACTATCTAGGCTGTCTTTTGACTACACCCAGACCCAACTTAAAATACCAGACACCATGTTTTAAAAAAATACACACCTTGAAATAACATGATAGCCGTGTTACTGTATATTCATGATACAGTCTTTTAGGAACCAAGCTACCGATGACATTTTTAACGGTAAATCTACAAAGGGCGCAAGGAAATTATGCTCTAAAAACGTTTGGAGAATTGCATGTAGAAAGCTCGATCAATTGGATTCTGCAATAACGCTCGATGAACTTCGAGTTCCTCCAGGAAAAAGGTTAGAGGCACTTTCAGGCAGAAGGAAAGGGCAACATAGTATCCGAATCAATGATCAGTATCGTATTTGCTTTACCTGGGAAAAAAATGGCCCATTAAATGTGGAGATCGTAGACTACCACTAATAAAGTATATAGGAGAAAATAAAATGATAAGAGTACCAACCCATAGAACTCCAACGCACCCTGGTGAAATGCTGTTGGAAGAATTTCTAAAACCGATGGGTCTTACGCAGAGGGAATTAGCGAGTGCCATCAACGTACCTTACCAAAGGGTAAATGAGATAATAAACGGTAAAAGAGGCATAACGCCCAGCACCGCCTTGAGGTTATCGAAAGTTTTCAAAGTCTCGGCTGATTTCTGGATGAATATTCAACTAAGATGGGATTTGTATTTCGCTAAGATAGCCGAGTCGGATGATCTGAAAAGTATCAGGCCTATTCAAATTAGCCAATTGAATAACAAGAAGACACATTCTCAACCTGTTATAGGCCACTCATAGTGACTTCGTTTGTGAATCACAGCTGGGTAAAAGCTCTTGATATCAAAGATTTGAACAATCTTACAGATTTGTAATTGCTGTGATTGTATGATTATATCAATTTACAATAATATCATTTGGTTATGACTTAATCTCTATCTGCTCTTTGCCGTTTTTATGGTGTAATTACTGTTTGAAACCTCAATTTTCCGCAATATCCCAACTGCGCCCCCCAGATCATTTTCTAAGGTTTATTACCTATTAAAGGTTACAAATGCGATTCTCCATACACTCTATCCCAACAAATTGAATCTTCCGGGAGATTTCCAGCCCATAAAAGAAAATCTCCCGGAGGTGGTGAAGATAAACAAACCAACAATTAAGGATACTTTAAAAAACATAGTTACATGTTTTGAATCAGGGAAAATTCCTGATGCCATGTCTTACAGCGTGTTCCCAGTTGCAGACATTCCATCTGCAAATTGGTCATTTTTAAACAGATTGATCATGTATCTCTCTGGAACTCCAGATGGAAGAGGTTTCTATCAGTGGAAGAAAGTAAATCGACGCGTCAAGAAAGGGACCAAAGCTTTTTACATATTGGTACCGCGTTTTAAAAAGATTGAACCTGAAGACACCGAAACCGAAGAAGAGGAAATTTTAATAGGATTCATGCTAAGGCCCGTATTTAAGGTTGAAGATACTGAAGGCGAACCCCTTGCCTATCAAAACATCGAACTTCCTGAATTCAATCTCATTGAAAAGGCCCATGAATGGGGGATATCAGTGAAAGCTGTTCCAGGAAATTATCGCTTTTACGGGTATTTTTCTAAATCCAACAATGAGATTGGTCTTGCCAGCGAGGAAGAAAGTATATTCTTCCATGAATTGTCCCACGCAGCTCATTCCCGCATTGAAAAAGACTTCAACAATATAAAACCATGGAAAAAAGAAATTGTCGCAGAGCTTTCAGCTGCCGTCTTGTGCAGATTGGTTGGTAAAACATCCATATACATCGGAAACAACTATCAATATATCAGCCATTACGCTACCAGAGCCAGGATCTCTCGGATAAAATGAGGATACAAAAGTGTCATTATAGAATATTTAATTAACAAACTCCAATCAAAGGACTTTTCACGAAAAACATTTTTCCTTCCTTATCATCGAAGCGAATGATTGGCGATACAACAACAATAGAGTCAGGCAATTGCCTCCGCCTGATCACTCCCTTAGATTGCCTGACTTCACTAACCAGCGACCTATGCAGCCAGTAGAAAGAACCTATAAAGGAAAACCTGTCGTCGAACTTGAACAAAATGAACAAGGAACCTGGCACAAATAACAATTAACCTACAAAAAAACGTCAACAGCATCACAGGAGACAACGCGTCATGACGCGCCAAACAACATACAGCAACGACTGGCCAACAATCTCCATCACGCTCATTATACTCTCAGCGTTCACGGCTTCATACATCTTAACAACAATACACGTTGACAAATACGTAGACCCATTTCTCTTTGTTATCGGATTAATCATCTACGTCACAACTCTAATGCAAGCACTCAAATACGGCATCATCATCCTCGGAGAAACAGGAATCAAAGGACTCTTAAAAATAACGCTGACCACCATGACGTACATACTCATCCTGTATCCAATAATGCACAGCGCCCAAATATTAGCATTCATCAAAGAAGCCCTATGGACCATTAAATCCTACTCATCCCTCATCATCGACACAGCAATCATATGTGCGTACGCCCTCGTCATACCAGCGCTCATACTCATCAGGAAACACAGACAACACAAAAAAAAGCAGGCCCAACAAAGCCAAAATATTTGGCCATCACAAACACTAAAAAACAACAACTTATCATGGAGATTCGCTCAATCAAAGAGCAGCCCATATATAATGTATCACGGCACCCCGACCATGGCTGGTGCGCAAAGCATCCTACAAGAAAACAAATGGATCCTCGGACCAGCAACGCCGAAAGGTATCTGGCTCACACCAGACATCGAAGTCGCCAAAGGATACACAGGAAACGGAGCAGGAGCCATCGTCGAAGTCAGAGTCGACCCAAGGCTCGCCCAGCTCGCAAACTATGGACAAAAAAGGTTTTACCGCCAAACTGAAGAAGTCGAAGTCGGTGACGAGTTCAGGGTTCCAGGAATCACGCCGATCAGAATTATAACCAACTAAAAAAGGAGGGATTTAATATGTGCAACATTCCTAATGAAATGAATGAAGAAAGATTAGATGGAAGAACACCAGAAGAAGCATACCCGCGCCAATACAAAATCCTGCCATTAGACCAGGTCGAAAAAGGGGTGTGTCCGGCAAGCGGCGAAGAATTATCAGGAGAATACCTCAGTTCAGGGCAATGCCCGAAAGCCTTCGCGGAACACGTTTACCAAGGCATCATCAACAACCCAGGCAAAAAATGCAAGCTCTGCAGAACAGGTCTGTCAAAACAAAAAATTGAGGGGCAATCTAACAGCAATAGAGAGATCATCAACCACTTCTGCCCTGAATGCGTAGAGTACCTCGCCCTGGTCTATAGAAAGATCAGCGGCATACCAATCCCGGGACAAAGTCTCCAGATCACGTACGAACCAATTGAAACCATATCAAGCATGATGAAAAATAACAAAATAAAGAAACGAAAACCGGTCAAAGTTCGAGCCATAAGAAAATCCATAAAAGACGATGACGTCATTATGCTCGAACCAAATGTCAACTATGCTTGAAAAAATGAAAGGAGGAACAATCATGAATCATTTTCTAATGCCGCCACCGCCCAGAATATTCGATCCAATCATGAGGCCGCAGTTCCACTGCGACCCAAGAACAAAAGACCCAGATTTCAGAAGAGGAGATATGATCCAAAAAATAAACACAGATTACAGCTTTCCTAAAATAGATACTACAAAAAAGCCGTTGATACTAGACACGTTCAAGCTGATCCGTTGACAAAACGAACATCAACGGCCCTAACAAAAGCCCCTCAAAATAGAGGGGCTTTTGTTCATCAAAACTCACTCAGAATGTATTAAATAACTTTTCTTGCTCCCCATATGCTCCCAAAAAAGAAATAAGAAAGAAACAACATATCTGCATCTTCCTTATTTCATTATCTTTATATGGTGCCGAGGGACAGAATCGAACTGCCGACACGGGGATTTTCAGTCCCCTGCTCTACCGACTGAGCTACCTCGGCATGCAACAATCAAGCGCTATAGATATTAAATAATTATCTGCCTTGTCAAGCGGTTTTTCTTTGAATATTCCTTCCTTTGACGGTGCTTTCTCATAATGCCTGTCTTGTATAACCAGAATCTTGCATGAAATTTGATGAATTTTTCTCAAACCTTTAATTGGGACGGATCTATGACTATTTACAACTTGTGTTCAAATTACCTATTGGGTTTTGCGGATGAATGTCCTTTTTTTACTCATCAAATTGCACCCAGAGGGCAAGCCGGAGGCTTCCATATACCGCGTTGCCAATGGTTCGAATCCGACTTCGCTCTTCGAGCTACGACGTGACAGGGTAAAAAACACTGTCATGGCTTGGGCTTACACTTATCGAGGTGGTAAAGGCGAAGTCATCCCTTAGGACGCCTTGCCTATGAAAGCCTCCGGCTCGTGCAAGGTCCAGGTAAAAGTCGTTGAACAATTTTACCTCATATTTGCAACGTTGAGGTTTATCTATTCACAGAAAAATATCGCTGTTGTCCGGGGTGTTCAAGAAATCCTGAAGGGAGCTGACACGGGCGCCTCTTAGCGGAAAACTTTCCTGTACGGGTGCGATGATCCAGGCGCGTTCTATATTCAGATCTTTCAACGCCGTCCAAAATCCGCGACTTGGCCTGGCTGCTGACGAAACCTTGAACTCCACAGCAATCCGTGAACTGCCCTGTTCCAATACCAGATCGATTTCGGCACCCCGGACGGTTCGAAAAAAACTTCCCTGGACCGTTCGTTGACAGCGGGCCAATATGTTTTCCAGGCAGAAACCTTCCCAGGATCGACCGTATACTGGATGCCCCAAAAGCGTGTTACGATCTGGAATATTTAGCAGCGTATGCAAAACACCGCTGTCCCTCACATAGAGCTTGGGCGATCGAACGAGACGCTTTTTGAGATTGGTGGCATATGGCGCCAGGCGCCGTACCATGAAAGCCCCCTCAAGCAGATCAATATAGTTCCTGATGGTTGGTCCCTGCACGCCGATGGCACCGGCTATACTTGCCATATTCAGCAATTGTCCATGGTTATGAGCCAGCATCGTCCAAAGGCGTCGAATCCGCTCAGGGGGAATTCGCATTTGCAGCATAGGAATATCCCGCTCTAGAAAATCACGTACAAAATCCAGACGCCATTCAAAGCTATCCTTATCGTTTGCTGCCAACCAGCTTAAAGGGAAACCGCCTTTCAGCCAGAAGTCTTTCAGCTTTACATTATCAGCCACCTCATTTATGAGCAATGGCGTTAATTCCAGATAGCGAATTCTACCGGCCAGTGTTTCTGAACTCTGGCGAATCAGTTCCTTGGAAGCCGATCCTAAAATCAAAAATCTTCCGGGACGACGGTCCAAATCAATCACATACCGCATGACTGGAAATAATTCCGGCACCCGTTGAATTTCGTCGATACAAATCATCCGGTCCATGTTTTCCGTGAACAATGCTTCCGGATCGCTTAGTCGGTTGATATCCAACGGTCGTTCCAGATCAAGATAAAGAACATTCGGAAAATTAGCGATCAAATCACGTGCTAACGTAGTCTTGCCACATTGCCGCGGACCAAGGATGGCTACGGCAGGGACGTTTTCTAAAGCGGTTAGAACGTGTTGGCCCAAAAAACGAGGGATATTTACCGGCATAATATAAATTGATACATTATAATTACAACATTGTCAACGACTACCGACCTTGTCAGTGGCTTATGATTGAGTCAACGGAAATTCAGCTGAAAGCATTAAGGTGTCAGCCACAGCTGCTAAAAGCTTACTGCTTTTTCTGGATAGCGCGAAAGCTTCACTACGTGCCCCTTCCCCTGTTTCCAGGGGACAAGTTTCCAAGGAATGACGGGAAGGGTAAAAGGTGGTTCCTGTGGTCGTAAAACTCTTTAAAGGTGACAACTTTAAATCAGGACTTGACCCTTAACGGTCCGCTTTGGATTTCCTCTCAGGTCTCCAAAATGGTACTGCAGCAAAGCGCAGACTGTTACTGTGGCAGTTTCGGCTTTCAGGATACGGGGTCCCAGACTGACGCTATGATAGCCTAAAGACTTGGCAAAATTGATTTCGGCTTCGGAAAAGCCGCCTTCGGGACCCAGAACCGCAAAAATAGGGCTTTGGTCTTTGGGGGCCTTTGCCAGCGTTTCGTGCAGCGATTGGGTTTCTTCCTCCCAGAATATCAACTTGAAATTAACTTCCTCCGCTGCTTCCAGGGCTTGTTCAAAACTGACCACGGGGTCAATCCGTGGCAATCGGCTACGCCGGCATTGTTTCAAGGACTCGACCATGATGGTTTGCCAGCGTTGCAGGCGTTTTTTCTGTTTATCGGATTTGGGCGTTGGCACAGCCCGTTCGGATATGAAGGGCATCCAGCGGGCAATCCCCAGCTCCGTTATCTGACGGGCCAGCAAATCCATTTTTTTGCCTTTGAGCATGGCCTGGGCAAGGGTGATTTGTACCGGCGAATCGGTTTTCATTTTTACCTTTTTAAGGGGAACGATCTTGATGTCAGTCGACGTTACCTGCTCGATTTCAGCTTCAAAATCGTTGCCCTGACCGTCAAATACAATCAGGTGATCGCCAGCCTTCATGCGCAGAACCGTGCGAATATGTTTGGCATCAGGTCCTTGAATGGAACCACCTTGACCAAGACCTGCGGTATTCTCCAAATAAAAGCGTCTGAGCATTTTCTTTCCTAAGGAATCAGAAAACAGAAGTCAGGAGAAGACAGAATGCAGAATACGGTTGACAGCTGTCAGCAAAAGGCGAATCCTGGATCCCCGATCCCCTCCTCCGAGGGGACAAGTTTTTTCGAGGATGACAACGGTTGAGCTGCAGCTTCCAGCCTTACGCTTTAAGCAGCTGTGGCTTATACCTGATTGCTGACCGCTGAATTCTGTCCTTCTGTATTCCGTATTCTGTCCCCTGTCTTTTGCCTACCGTACCATAACTATCAAGAATATCAAACATATTGACTATCTAGGCACCATATGGTAAAGGTTTTCAGCTATTCAAAAACATTCGCTCACCCATTGCAATTGCTCCAAAACAGCTACAACACAGGGAACCATTGGGTAAACCGAAAACAGTCCAATCCCAGAACGGGGGATAACATGGCAGAAAAAGACGATCTTTCTCAAGATAAAGACGGCAGCGATCCCCAAGATCCGGATACCTCAAAACCATCATTTGAAGAGGACGATGAAATCATCGATCTGCTGGATTCGGTTGACACGCCCGACCAGGAGGAAGATGTAATCGAGCTGGCCGAGACAGTCGAACTCGAAAGCGATAATGCGGACATTGTGGAGTTGACCGAGGTGGCCGAGCCGGATGATGTGGTTGAGCTGACCGACGCCGTGCCACCGGCAGATGAGGATGTGCTGGAACTGACCGAACTGGCCGAATCATCGGAAAAGACCGATCAAACCGCCGATTTGATGGCAACATCAGAAGATTTTCAATCCGAACCTGAATCTGAAGACGAGGTATTAGAACTCTCCGATGTGATCAAAACGCTACCACCGGAAGATAAGGATGTATCAGACCTGACTGAAGAAACGCATGGATCGGACAAGGACGAACTTCTGGAACTAACGGAAGTTGTCGACGAGTCGACTGAAGACGAAGAGATAATTGATCTCACCGAAGAAGCCGCAGCAGCCGAAGAAGATGAAATCATCGACCTAACCGAAACGATAAGCCTGGATCAGGTCGAATCAGAAACCGAAGCACCCGATGTTTCGGAATATGAGGATACCATTGCGCTGGATGATGAAGTTCCCATCGCGCTCACCCGGCAAGCAGAACCTGCCGAAGACCAGGAAATCGTTGAGCTGACCGAAGCAGTCGCCGCGCCGGAGATCGCGCCACAAGATGAATCACGCCCTGTCCCTGAATCTGCGGAAACCATTGAACTGGATCAAGGCACGCTGGAAGAATTGTCCCAAGCGGCAGTGCCGGCCGGGCAAGATGAGGTCGTTGATCTAACCGATGAAGCCGAACAAAACACGGTTGAATCAAAACCGGCAGGTCCGGCTTCTTCTGTTTTCTTTGAAACCATGGAAATGGATCAATCCGCAATCGGAGATTTCCCCCAATCCGATGAAACAAAAGAAGACGAAATTCTCGATCTGACAGATGAGATCGAATCGGCTCCGGCTGAAGCGGTCCCGGCCCTGGAAGATTATGAAGATACCATCAACCTGGACCAGCAGGAATTTGCGAATGCCGGCTCCCAAGACGAACTGGCTGCAGATGCCGACGAAACCGGGGAATCCGAAGAACGAACCGATGAGATGAAAGCGCCGTTTGATTATGAAGACACCATTAGCATGGATCAAAACGACATTCCAGGTTTCGCCCCCGAAGAAGAGCCCCAAGCAGGTGAAGAAGTCCTAGAAACGGAATCGGCCATGGATGCATCCCCCGAAGCTGAACCGGCAACCCCCTTGTCCAAAAGTTATGAAGAAGACAAGGAACTGCTGGAACTGATAGACGACATTCAATCCACCTTGGATACGGAACCGAAACAAGCAGATGTGGATGCGGAAGTCGGGCTCTTTGAAGAAGAGGCCGCCGGGGACGCTGATGATGTTGACCAAAAAGCTGCCCAATCATACGAGCTGATGGACGACAATGCGGTCTTTGCCGACCCCGATCTTCCGGACACCGAATCCGAGTTGTACGATAATTTAGGCATTGATCTCACTTCCGAGATTGAACGCAAAGCATTCGAGGAAGCGCAGGAAGCTGCCATCGAAGATGTCCGGCCACCTGAAGTTGTGGATGCGGTGCCTGAGGAAAAGCCGATTCCATCAGACGCTATCATTAGCGCTGTGAAAGCGGCTCTTACCGACCTGCTGACAGAGGAGGATAATCCGCTAACCAGGGCCATCGAGAAGGCGGTACGTAATGCCATGGGTCACGACTGATCGTCATCAGCAAAAGTTGGCCCCTATTACGCTTTCACATATGGCAAAACAATCTTGACTTTTACCCTATAAAGATTCGATAAAGCGGGGATTATAACAGCCAAAGCATCATGTTTGGGCTTTAATCCCCTTTTCACTTTTAATGGAAGGGAGTTACAGATGAGTTCGAGTTCAATTGATAAAGCATATGAACCTCGGGACGTTGAAGCACGCTGGTACCGCTATTGGGAGGACGAGCACCTTTTCGCCGCCCAGGAAACCAGTGATCGTCCGAGCTATTCCATTGTTATTCCCCCGCCCAACGTTACCGGTGTGCTCCACATGGGTCACGCTTTAAACAATACCATGCAGGATATTTTGTGCCGCTACAGACGCCTGCGGGGTGACAATGTTTTGTGGATGCCCGGAACCGATCATGCCGGAATCGCCACCCAGAATGTGGTCGAAAAAAAACTGGCAGCCGAAGGGTTGGACCGCCATCAGGTGGGCCGCGAAAAATTTATTGAAACGGTGTGGGAGTGGCGTAAAGAGTACGGCAGCGCCATCATCAACCAGCTGAAGCGCCTGGGTGCTTCCTGTGACTGGCAGCGCGAACGCTTTACCATGGATGAGGGCTTGTCCCGTGCCGTACGCAAAGTATTTGTACAACTTTATGAAGAGGGACTTATTTATCGGGGCAACTACATCATCAACTGGTGTCACCGCTGCCATACGGCCCTGAGCGACCTGGAAGTGGAACACGAAGACATCGACGGCCACCTCTATCATTTTCGCTATCCCTATGCCCGGAGCGACGGCCATATTGTGATAGCCACAACCCGGCCTGAAACCATGCTGGGTGACACGGCCGTGGCCGTCAACCCGGAAGATGAACGCTATCAAACCCTTGCGCACGACAGTCTGATCCTGCCCCTCATGGATCGCGAAATTCCAATTATCAAGGACAGCTATGTGGATATGTCCTTTGGGACCGGCGCTCTAAAAATTACACCGGCGCATGACCCCAACGATTTCGACATCGGCCAGAAACACGATCTGCCCAGCATCAAGGTAATCGGTGACGATGGTTTCATGACAGCCGATGCCGGACGGTTTGAAGGGATGGACCGCTTCGAATGCCGCAAAGCCGTGGTGGCGGCCTTAGAGGAAGCCGGCCTGGTGGAAAAAATAGAGCCACACCCGCATAGTGTTGGTCACTGCTATCGCTGCAAAACCATCGTGGAACCCAATCTGTCGCGTCAGTGGTTCGTCAGGGTCAAACCGCTGGCAGAAAAAGCCATCGAAGCAGTGGATACGGGTAAGACCCGTATCATCCCTGAAATCTGGAAAAAGACCTATTATGATTGGATGTATAATATCAAAGATTGGACCATTTCCAGACAGATCTGGTGGGGTCACCAGATCCCGGCCTGGACCTGTCAGGATTGCGAAGAAATCGTCGTGGCCATGGAAGAACCGGAGACGTGTCCATCTTGCCGGAGCAAACAACTCATCCGTGAAACCGATGTGCTGGACACCTGGTTTAGCTCGGCCCTTTGGCCGTTCTCGACCATGGGTTGGCCGGAACAGACGCCTTTGTTAAAAAGCTTTTACCCCACATCGGTTCTGGTTACGGGATTTGATATACTCTTTTTCTGGGTGGCCCGTATGATGATGATGGGCATCCACTTCTTGCAAGACATCCCCTTTCGGGATGTATACGTGCACGCCCTGGTTCGGGATGAACATGGCAAAAAAATGAGTAAATCCAAAGGCAATGTTATCGATCCCCTGAACATTATCGACCAGTACGGCACGGATGCCTTTCGCTTTACACTGGCAGCTTTCGCCGCCCAGGGACGCGACGTCAAAATGTCGGAAAAACGCGTGGAAGGATACCGGCATTTTGTTAACAAGCTCTGGAACGCAGCGCGTTTCACCCTGATGCACATTGATGCCAACCATGCCCGGCAGGCCCGCACACCGGCATCGCTGGCCGACCAGTGGATCCTTTCCCGACTTGGACGCGTTACGGCGACAGTTGCCCAGGCCCTGGATGAATACCGTTTTAACGATGCCGCCAGTGCCGTCTACCAGTTTGTATGGCACGAACTCTGCGACTGGTATTTAGAATCCATCAAGCCTGTGTTGTATGACAAGCATGGTGAAGAAAGCAAGCAAGCCACTCTGGCCGTTTTATGGCGAGTGTTTCACGACACCTTGGTAATGCTGCACCCCTTTATGCCCTTTGTCACGGAGGAAATATGGCACAAGTTTCCGGGAACCGACGGATCCATCATGAAGGCTGTCTATCCATTGGATGAGCCCGATTATGGGATGCCCGAGCCCAATCCGAAAGCCGAGCAGACCATGACCATGGTGATGGACATTATCACAGCTGTGCGCAATATCCGCGGCGAAATGAATATTTCCCCATCTCAGGTCCTGAAGGTAACGATTCAAACTTCCGATGAAACTGCGCGGGAGCTGATTGCCCACCAGCAGGACATGATTATGGATCTTGCCCGGCTGGCTTCCCTGTCCATCGGGATGCCCGGCAGCAAGCCGCCGGCAACAGCCACCGCCATCATTGGTCAAATCACGATTTTTGTCTCGCTGGAAGGTATTGTCGACTTTGAAAAAGAAGAACAGCGCCTGCAAAAAGAAATTTTCAAGTTAGCCAAAGAATTATCGTCCGTATCCAAGAAATTGCACAACGAAGATTTCTTGAACAAAGCCCCCGAGGAGATTGTTGCCAAAGTGCGTCAGAAACATGATACCTTGCAGCAGAAAAAGGCAAAGTTGGATGCGAACCTCGACAAGATACGGACTTATACCTAAGAGCAGGAGACAGAATACGGAAGTCAGGAGACAGAATTTCTGAGGCTGTTAGGCTGAAGACTGTTAGACTATTAGGCGCCTATGGCTTATTGTAACAGGTGTTAAATTCAAATCTGGGGAGGCAGCCGCCCTCGCCCCTTTGGCGGGCTCAGGGCTTCCGACTCCGCCAAGGCTTCGTCGGAATTAAATGGCGGCCAAAGAAGACAGGAGGCAGCGGAAAGCAGTAGGCAGTAAGGAGTAAGCTGCTAGACAGAAGACAGCGGAAAAGCGGTAGGCAGTAGGCTGTAAGCGGTAAGGTATCAGCCACAGCTGCTTAAAGCTCATCACTAATACCTGTAAGCTGCTTCTCGGTTGTCATCCTCGAGGAATCGGGGATCCAGGAATAGCCTTTAGCTGAAAGCTTACTGCTTTTCTGGATTCCCACCTCCGTGGGAACGACGGTAGAGGCTGAAAGCATGGGTGGCCACGGTTAAGACGGTTAATCAATTGGCACTTGTCAGTCTGACAGTCGTCGGTCTAACAGCCTATAGCTCACTTGACCCCTGGAATCCTGGACCCCTTGAACCCTATTATCAATAAATAGATAGAATAAGTCTAATGGATTCAATCACCACAAAAAGGCTAATTCAGGAAGCTCTCGCCGAAGACATCGGTTCGGGTGACATCACCACCGACAACCTCATTGATGCCGACCAAACCGGGGAAGGCCTGATCATTGCCAAGGAGCCGCTGGTGCTGGCCGGTATCGATATTGCCCGGCAGGTTTTCAACTGCTTAGATTCTGAAATCAAATTTCAAACCGATTTGAAAGACGGCCACCAAGCAAGCAGCGGTGACACCCTGGCATGCGTCCACGGCCGGCTGGCCGCATTGCTCAAAGGCGAAAGAACCGCTTTAAATTTTTTACAGCGTCTTTCCGGGATCGCCACACAAGTGGCCGACCACGTGCAAGCAATCCAGGGCAAAAACGCTCGCCTGGTGGACACCCGCAAAACCACGCCGGGGTGGCGCGTCCTGGAAAAATATGCGGTGCGGGTGGGTGGCGCTTGCAACCACCGCATGGGGCTCTATGATGGTATTCTCATCAAAGATAATCATATCGCCGCCATCGGCGGTGTGGCTAACGCAATTAACCACATCCGCAAACGGATATCACACCTGGTAAAAATTGAAGTTGAGGTATCCAACCGTGAGGAAGTATCCCAGGCTCTGGAGGCCGGTGCCGATGTCATCATGCTGGATAATATGACCCTGTCCGAAATAAAAAACGCTGTGGCCTTGATCGACCATGCTGCTTTGGTGGAGGTTTCAGGCAATGTCACCCGTGCCGACTTGCCGGCCCTGGCGGATACCGGCGTGGATATCATCTCCATGGGGGCGCTGACGCATGGGGCGCGTGGGGTCGACATTAGTATGCGAATTACATAAATTCGTTTTTCGTGTTAGTACCTTGAAACGAACCTAAAACCTAAAACCGACCCTATGCTTCCCATTCGCGACATCAATCCATCCCGTAACTTTCCGGTTGTCAACAGCACGCTTATTGGCATCAACGTCGTCATTTTTTTAGTGCAGATGTCCATGGGCAGCGAGGCCAATCGCTTTATCTATGTCTATGGTCTGGTTCCGGCACGGTATACGATTTCGCATGTCAGCTCATACTTCACACCTTTCCAGCAGATATTTTCCTTCCTCTCCTTTATGTTCCTGCATGGCGGCTTTCTGCATTTGTTGGGTAATATGTGGTCACTTTACATCTTTGGCGATAATGTTGAAGATCGATTGGGACCTTTTCGATATCTGCTGTTTTACCTCTTATGCGGTTTGGCCTCGGGCATTTCGCACCTGGCCCTTAACCTGAATTCCAATATTCCCACCATCGGTGCCAGCGGAGCCATCGCCGGTGTCATGGGTGCTTACCTGTTATTGCATCCCCGTTCCCGGATCCTGACCCTTATTCCGATCATCATTTTTCCGTGGTTCGTGGAAATACCGGCATTCTTTTTCATCGGCATCTGGTTTGCGCTGCAGCTGCTAAACGCGGCCGGTAGCCAGGGGGCCGGCGGCATTGCCTGGTGGGCCCATATCGGTGGTTTTGTGTTCGGCATCATCTTTTTGAAGATGGCCCTTAAAGTCCCCTCCTCAGGTGTTTCCCAAAAAATTAGCCCCATCACCACCCGCAAAAAGACCTCCCGCCTGCAGGTCATTCGCCCCAGTGGCCCCCCCAACGATCCCAATTTGTACGGCACCCTTGTGATTTCAGCTTTTGAAGCCCGGTCGGGTTCACGCAAACTGGTCAACATCCCCTGGGGATACCAGAAACGCTTGATCAATGTCCGCGTGCCGGCGGGTATACGCGAAGGCAAAATTCTGAAATTGAAGTCACTGGGAAAACTGACGCCCACGGGTGGACGGGGAGACCTTTTGCTTAAGGTAACGATTAAATGAATATACGAAACGTCTTTATTTGATCTTTACCAGGTAGATAGACTGTTAGGCTGAAGACTGCTAAGTTTTGCATAGAGATCTGAGCAGCGCGCTCAATACCTTCTCCGTTTCCACTATTTTCGGTTCACATTCAGAAACACTCTTTCTATCCAAATATTTCAAGCGCTTTGCCAAGCTGAACGGATAGTGCAGTTCACGTAAGGAGCCAAAAGCGATTTCAAGGAATCGTAACTACTCAGTCTGACCCTCACGAGCACAGCCTTCAACAATATTTGAAGGGACCGAAAGTGCTGCACGTCTCATCTGGGATATTAATCCATACATTTCTTCTTTCGAAAAGTTCTTCGTCACCGGATAGATCAGGACAACAATTCATCAGATAGTTCAAATGCTCTGAGTTTTTTATAATCACGCATTCTTTTTACCGACAACCATAATCAACCGAACAGTCTAATCGTCTTCAGCCTAACAGCCCATGGCAACCCCGGCAGCATGACCTCAATTAATGAAATTCGGAGCAGTTATATTGCGACTGCATTAATTTATGTGGATTCCGGGTTTGCTTGTGCAATCAGTGCCGACACCTTATCCCGCCCCGCGGCTTTGGAGCCGTAAAGGGCTTTGTCTGCACGCTGAATAAAGTTCGACAGGTCTTCGGGTGGTTGGTAGGCGGTCATGCCGATGCTGACCGATATGGAAACTTCATCACCCGGTTTGGGTGTAAAGACAATGGTTTTTACGCCCTTGCGAATTCTCTCTGCCACGGTCTGGGCCTCATCGCTTTCAGTTTCGGGAAGAATCACCGTAAATTCCTCACCCCCATAGCGATAGGCCGAGTCCATTTTTCGCAGCAACAGTTTGATCACCTGGCCCAGCCGAACCAGGACTTTGTCCCCCTCCAAGTGGCCATAGCGATCATTGTACTCTTTAAAATGGTCTATATCCAGGATCAGCAGGGAAAGCGGGTGTTCGTAACGCACGGAGCGATCGATTTCGGTCTTAATTTGGCTGTAAAAATGGCGCGAGTTGTATAGTTTGGTCAGGCCGTCTGTGATGGACAATTTTTTCAGTTTTTCAAGCATCTGGGTGCGTTCGTTGGTGAGTTTGCGCTCCTTGAGCACCCGTTTGATCCGCAAAATCAGTTCTTCAAATCGCACCGGCTTGAAGATCAAGTCACTGGCCCCTTTGCTGATGGCCTCCTCATACGAGTATTCTTGGGTATAACCGGTCAGGACAATGACCTCGACATTGAAATCCTTTTTCACTGTTTCGGTTAGTTCAAGCCCATTCATGCCCGGCAGGGAAATATCCGTGATGACAATATCAAAATTCTGCTCCACCATTACCGCCAGGGCCTCTTCTGAACTGGACGCCGTGACCGCCCTGAATCCAGATACTGTCACAAATTCTTTCATGGTCTGGCGAATACCTTCTTCGTCATCAACAATCAGTATATCAGCTTCCATGATACTCCGTCTTTGTTGAATCCCCTGATTTCAGGAGTTCAGCGCCCGGTTGACACCTAGCCCAAAAGGCTGCTAAAAAGGTTGGTTCGAATGGATCGCTCGCATGGATCCCAAATGAGTGTGAAACCCACAACTTAGGTTTAAATTTTATATAGTTAATAGCCGACTGTCAACCGGCAATCAAATGGTACCTTGATTTCGTGATGCCGGTAGGTAGCAACTTGTTTTCATATGAAAAATATAAGAAACTTCAGTATTATCGCCCACATCGACCATGGGAAGTCCACCCTTTCGGATCGATTTATCCAATCTACGGAACTTGTGTCAGATCGTGATTTTAAAGATCAGATCCTGGACACCATGGATATCGAACGGGAGCGCGGTATCACCATTAAAAGCCAAACCGTCTGCTTACCGTACACGGCCGAAGACGGGCGAACCTATTATCTAAACCTGATCGATACGCCCGGACACGTGGATTTTACGTACGAAGTTTCCCGGGCCCTGGCCTCCTGTGAAGGGGCCTTGTTATTGATCGATGCCAGCCAGGGCGTTGAAGCCCAAACATTGGCCAATCTCTATCTCGCCCTTGAACATGACCTGAAAATTATACCGGTAATCAACAAAATCGATTTGCCCTCTGCTGATGTGGATCGGGTGATGATTCAAATCGATGAAGACCTGGGCCTTGATTCGGATTCCGCCGTTCAGGTCTCAGCCAAAGAAGGCATCGGCATCGATACCCTTTTGGCCGACATCGTACGGAAACTGCCCTCCCCCCAAGATGATGCCGCGGGGCCTTTAAAAGCCCTGATCTTCGATTCCCATTATGACCCTTTCAGGGGTACCATTGTCCATTTCAGGGTTTTCCAAGGTGAAGTCCGGCGGGGAGATCGTATCAAATTCATGTCCAACAACGCCGAGTACAAAGTCGAAGAAGTGGGCTTTTTCCAAATCGTACGCGTTCCCCAAAAAAAATTGAGTGCCGGACAGGTGGGGTATATGATTGCCGGGATCAAAACCGTCAGCGATACCCGCTGTGGCGATACGATTACCCTGAAAAGCCGGCCTTGTGACGCAGCCCTACCGGGCTTTAAGGAAACCAAGCCGGTTGTTTTTTCATCCATCTATCCGGTTGCTTCGGACGGTTACGAAGATTTGGTTACGGCTTTGGAAAAATTGAAACTAAATGATGCGTCTCTGATCTACGAAAAAGATTCATCGGTGGCGCTCGGTTTTGGATTCCGCTGCGGATTTTTGGGCTTGTTGCACTTGGAGGTGGTCCAGGAGCGCCTGGAACGCGAATATGATTTATCCCTGATTTTGACGGCACCGTCGGTCCAATATATCATTATCCTGAATGACGGCTCCAAGCAGGTTATCGACAACCCGGCCTTGTATCCGGATCCCACCACCATCGAAGAAACCCGGGAGCCGTATATCAAGGCATCTATCATGGTTCCGGACCGCTATATGGGGGCGGTTATGAAACTGTGCCTGGATCGGCGCGGCATCAACCGCAATTATCAATATCTGACCAACAACCGTCTGGAAATGATCTTCGAGCTGCCCCTGGCGGAGGTTATCTATGATTTCTATGACAAATTAAAAACGGTTACCCAGGGTTACGGTTCCTTTGATTATGAAGTCATCGATTACCGCAAAACGGATATGGTTAAACTGGACATCCTGATCAATGGCGAGCGGGTGGATGCCTTATCCCAGCTGGTCCATCGGGAACGGGCCGAGGAACGTGGCCGCCATGCCTGCACCCGACTGCGGGATGAAATTCCCCGTCAGATGTATAAAATTGCCATCCAGGCGGCCATCGGGGGCAAAATCATCGCCCGCAAGACGGTTTCACCTTTTCGTAAAGATGTCACCGCCAAATGTTACGGCGGAGACATTACCCGTAAACGCAAGCTCCTGGAAAAACAGAAAAAAGGAAAGAAACGCATGAAAATGGTCGGCAAGGTGATGATACCGCAGTCGGCGTTTTTATCAGTACTTAAGACCGATTCCGACTAAGCAACAGGCATAAATAGATAAAATGATACGGAACCTTAATTGTATTTTGCATATGAACTATATTAGACTATTAGGAGATTAGGCTATTAGACTGTTAGCCGCTAATAGCCTAACAGTCTAATGGTCTTTATACCTGCCATCTATGGTTTAGGCCCGTTCAAACATCACATAAGATTGGTATTATGTAATTTTCGTGAGAAAGCACTTTGGAGGAAAAGATGGCAAGTACCATCACCGAAAAAATTTTCGATGCCCACCGCATCGACAATCCCCATGATAACGTCCATATCATCAGGTTGGATGCGGTTTTTTGTCATGAGATCACCACGCCGGTGGCTATCAATGATCTGGTGAGCCGTGGCAAGGACAAGGTCTTCGATCCCCAAAAAATCAAGGTGGTCATCGACCATGTATCACCGGCCAAGGACGCCAAAACCGCCTTGCAGGGAAAAATTCTCAGGGACTGGGCCCGACGTCATCAGATTCCCGATTTTTTTGATATTGGCCGCAACGGCGTTTGCCATGCCCTGTTTCCGGAAAAAGGCTTTGTACGTCCCGGCTATACCATCATCATGGGGGATTCGCATACCTGCACCCACGGTGCCTTTGGCGCCTTTGCCGCCGGCGTTGGCAGCACCGATCTAGAAGTGGGTATCCTCAAAGGGATCTGCCGCTTTAATACGCCCGAAACCCTCAAAATTGAAATAAACGGTCAGCTGCCGGCCGGCGTATTTGCCAAAGATGTCATTTTGCATATTATTGGTCAGATCGGCGTTAATGGTGCCACCGGCAAGGTTGTGGAGTTTACGGGTCCCGTGGTGGATACCATGGACATGGCCGCCCGCATGACCCTGTGCAACATGGCCGTCGAAGCCGGCGGCACCTGCGGCATCTGTTACCCGGATAAGCAAACGGTCGATTATCTCTGGCCCCATATTCAATCCGAGTATGCCTCCCGTGATGCGGCCCTGGCCGCTTTTCAGGCCTTTGTCTCGGATGCGGATGCCGCCTATGCGGCTGTTATTCCCTTGGACATTAGTGAATTGGCACCCATGGTCACGCATGATTTCCGCCCGGATCAGGTCAAACCGGTGGCGGAAATGCAGGGTACGCCGGTGGACCAAGTCTATATCGGCTCCTGTACCAACGGCCGTATCGAGGATCTGCAGGTGGCAGCCCGGGTGTTGAAAGGTCATAAAATCAGTGACCGGATCAGGGCTATTTTGTCTCCGGCCACCCCGCATATTTTCCAACAGGCTTTGGAACAGGGGTTCATTAAAACGTTTATGGATGCGGGCTTTTGTGTCACCAATCCCACCTGCGGCGCTTGCCTGGGCATGAGTAATGGCGTTTTGGCAGAAGGAGAGGTCTGTGCCGCGACCACCAATCGAAATTTTAACGGCCGTATGGGCAAAGGCGGCATGATCCATCTGATGAGCCCGGCTACGGCGGCGGCGACCGCCATAGCCGGACATATTACAAACTCACAACTTTATAAAAAATAGGCTGTTAGACCGTAGGCCATAGGCTGCTTAAAGCATACTGCTGAGAGCTTGAAGCGGTTAATAGTCTTCAGCCTAAAAGCTTAACAGCCTAAAATAAACCTATCGAGAGTCAATTATGAAAAACTTCAGTGGAAGAGTCCTGTTTTTAGATCGGGACGACATCAACACAGACGAAATCATACCGGCCCGCTATCTGACCGAAATTACCAAAGCAGCGCTCAAGCCGCATCTTTTGGAAGATCTATCCCTGGAAGAATTTGACCCGGTTATGGATATTGACGCCACCAGCGCCATCGTAACCCGTTCCAATTTTGGCTGTGGTTCTTCGCGCGAGCATGCCCCCTGGTCCCTGGAAGTCAATGGTATCCACCTGGTGGTGGCCGAGAGCTTTGCCAGAATATTCCGCCAAAACATGTTCAACTGCGGAATGTTGGTGGTGACGCTGCCCAAAGATACCATCAATATGCTTTTTGCCGATTTTTCCGGTTTGGAAACCTACGTTGAGACGGACCTGGAAAATCAGGAGTTGACCTTCCGGGCCGCAGACCGGCACGAACGCATTGCGTTTGAATTATCCGGCTTTGACCGAGAGCTGGTTGCAGCCGGCGGATGGGTAGACTATGCCGACGCAAATTATTAACACCGTCAAGAACCGGGTGCGACGCCGGTTGGGCCAAAAACATTGGGTCCGCCTCCTGAAACGAGCCCAATGACGCCTACTTGATACAATCTTATTTGTTTTCAGGGGCATGCTTCTGCAGGCATACAGGCGCTGTAATCGCCGACCGAACAACAGATCAAAGTGCCATCACATTCAACATCGTCAGCACAAATAATATCGCACAGGCTGGTCAACGTACACGTCTCTTGACCAATAGCACCGCAGCAGTCCAACCCCGCTGACGTGCAGTCAGAGCCAAAAGTACAGTCGGCACCATATGTTCCCGGCCTGGCCTCGCACATGACACCGGAATCGTCATCCCGAACACTGCCGCCACAACCGGCGAGAAAATCCAACTGGTCCGCATTTAATTCAAAGGTCATACCGCCTTCACACTCGATCTCAACCCCGCCATCATCGGTCGTGCGAGTGATATACGTCTGACCGGAAGCCGTCGTCAGGCTCATACCGCCGCTGGCACTTGCCGTGGACGTACCGCAAAGGGGATTACCCGCTGCGTCGGAACCATAGTACGAAACCCGATAGCCCTGTAACGAAAAGTCGGATTCCATCTTGGAACCGTTCTCAAACTCCAACTCGAAACTGGGTCCATTTGGCGGTAACGGATTATTCTCGTATTCACAGCTGCCCTCTGGAGAAAAACAACGATAGAACGTATCGAGACCGGCCGCACAGGTACCCGCAAACGGACTTTCAACCCCCGCCACCACCATACAGGCAGCTTCATCCAGGGGACCCGGATCTACATCACCCGTTCGAATCACCGGCTCGATACGCTTGCAGTTGTCCGAGCAGTCGGCGGGATATCCCGCATTGGTCGCCGTGTTGCTGGATGTAAGATCGCGGGTGGTTACGCAGGAGTTGTCTTGCCGCATTTCCACCGGACAGCTATCTGTCAACGGCGTGTATACGTAAATCGTCATATCTGCGTTGCGTTCTACATACATGCAGAAATTGCCGTCGCCATCCGTATAGTCGGAAGAGATCCCGCCTAAATCCGGAACCGCCTGGATCAAAGCCCCGATTGCCGGATTTCCTTCTGAATCCACGACTTTCCCGTGAATGCAGGTTGGTACGATGGGCTTGTCGCAATTTAGGGGCGACAGATGTCCGATATCGGCCGTATAGGTCTGGGTGGCGACATTGAAGGTTCCCGGGCCCTCTTCAGATTCCTCCCACAGTCCGGTATCCGCATTGAACACCCACATGGGTGTTGTATCCGGTGTACTACCGAGTGAAGGAGCCGGTACTTGTACTTCGATGGTTTGCCCCGGCTTGATTTGAAGCGCTTCATCATTCTGACGCACAGTTACATCCATAACACCGAAAGTTTCAAGAAGTACAATATTGCCATCTTTGGTCAATCCACGCATATCGCCCGGATAAGCTCTGGCTTCAGCTTCGATGGCCGGATCCAGGGGAGTCAGAGACACCGTGACGTCACCACTCACTTCGTTCCCGTTTTTATCAACAAACACCCCCGGGGGCGCCGTCATGGATGCGTTGCGGCTCCCGTTGATCGTTCCCCCACTACTGGCGTTCAGATTCTGCCCGGCGGCCTCCTGGATCATTGTCGTTACGATGGATGTCTTCGCACCACTAAAAACATCCACAACCTTGCTCGTCGCAACATAGCCTGTTTTGGAAAATTTCACGATCTTGTCCGTACCCGCGGGCACCGCCAGGTCGAAGGCCCCGTCTGCGCCCGTCGTTGCGGTGTTGCCGGAAACGACGGTCACCGTAACACTCTGAAGTGGATCTCCTTGCGTATCCACAACCGTTCCTTGCACACCGGCGTTTGTACCCGTTTGTCCGTCGTCGTCATCGTCATCACCCCCGCCACCACCATTGCATGACAAAAAACAAATAAGTAACAGAGCCAACAATATCTGTGTGAACCGTTTCATTGTGACCTCCCGCTTTCCATCAAACCTAACTATCATAACTATTCTTAATTATTATGTTTTAATTTGACATTCCAACAGAAAGGCGCTAGCGCTGAAAACATGACCCTTTTCATGGTCAAAGCCTCAGTAAGTATTATATTCATGCTAAAGAAGTTTAAAAAATCACAGTCGGAGATATGTGCACTATTTTACGCCATGCTTTAAGTAACTGCAACAAAAAATTGATTTGGCTAGCAGGAGGGGATTCAGATGGTGTCTATGATAGGCGATAGACAGGTAGGCTATAGGCGCCTGCCGTCTAGAGTCTAAGGGGCTACAACCTCATTCCGAAGCGTCCCGATCTTTTCGATTTCGCAGGTCACCACATTGCCCGGTTTTAGTACAATGGGGGGATCTCTGAATATACCCACGCCCGCCGGTGTGCCCGTAGAGATGATATCGCCCGGCAACAGGGTAATATCGCGGGATATAAATTCCAAAATAAAGCCGATATCAAAGGTCATTTCACCGGTGTTGCCGGATTGCATGAGCGCATCATCCACCAGGGCCCGCAAGGCCAGATTATGGGTATCACCGAGGGTATCCAGGGTGACCAGGCTGGGTCCCAGGGGCGCAAAACCATCAAATGATTTGCCCCGGTACCACTGCCCATCGCCGAACTGGGCATCCCGGCCGCTGACGTCGTTCATGATGCAGCATCCAGCCACATAATCAACCGCATCAGCAGCCCGTATCCCCTTGCCTTCGCGGCCGATAATCACGGCCAGTTCAACCTCCCAATCCACTTGCCTGCTGCTGGCCGGCAGGATGATGGGGTCATTGGGACCACTGAGGGTGTTCATACTTTTGGAAAACAGAATCGGAAACTCGGGTGGATTGAAACCACCTTCTTTGGCGTGCTCGGGATAATTCTTTCCCAGGCAAATGATCTTGGAGGGCCAGGATACGGGCGGTCCCAAACGGACATCCATTTCCTGACCTTCATCCTCTATTTGGCCGACTTTTTTCATCCAGCCATCCCGAAAAAAGGCGTAACCGATATCCGGAATTTCCGGAAAATGCCGTTGTAAATCAACAATACGTCCGGATTTCAATAACCCGGGCCGCTCCTGGCCGGCTTCTCCAAAGCGTATGAGACGCATAGTTCCTCTCCGTGTACGGATATTTTTTTTTGATATTTAACATCCAACCTTGATGTTCGATGTTAACTAATAAAATACAATATGTCCCCATAAAAACATATAATGAATCCCTGCATGCTAGTTTTCCTTATTGCCCGCTTCTTCCAGTCCGTCGCGATAGCGTTTCTCCCCATACCAATTGACCTGTCGAATAATACCACGAATGATACTGACTTCGCGTGCCCGCAACTGTAGCCGGGTAAAAAACCGGCGCAGGCTGCCCATAAAGTGGTCGGGATTATCCGCGTTGATGTAGCAGATTCGCACCAGAATTTCGCTGAGCTGCGCATACATGCTATCGAGTTCGTGACGCTCGGCCAATCTGGGCGTTAATGGTGCTGGTTGGTCCACTTGCGAGCGAAACAGGGCATAGGCCACCACCATGACAGCCTGAGCCAGATTTAAGGACGAAAAATCCGCCGTGGGGATGTTTACCAGTGCATGACACAGACGTAAATCCGCGTTGGACAGTCCCTTGTCCTCGGGGCCAAAAAGAAGCGCGATCTGATTTTCTTGGGAGATGGGTATCAACTGGGTGGCGAGCCTCTCCGGAGACTGAATCACCTGGCGATGCTTTCCCAAACGGGCGGTCGTCCCCACCACATATTGGCTGTTTGCCAACGCAGATGTAAGATCATCGTGAACCTGACAGGATGCAAGGACCGCTGACGCCTCGTGGGTCGCCAGCTTGCGTGCCCGGGATCGATCAAAATCTTCAGGATCCACAACTGCCAGCTGACTTAAACCCATATTGCGCATGGCCCGTGCCGCGGAACCGATATTCTCGGGGTAGCGGGGCTTCTGCAATACAACCAGGATGTTCGTCATGTTGATGCGGTGGGACATGGTGACTCCTGGATAAATGCGATATCTTGGCCCCGATGAATGGACACTGATTTTTGCCGTAACGTTTTTTACATTACATGGTTATAAAATTCGAATGCTCAAATGCTCCAAACTCGCTTCATTCTATCTATTCCCGCTGGTTTCTTTTGATCATTTGAATTTAATCATTTGATAGTGTTTAGGATTTCGGTATTCGTGCTTCGAATTTTAAGGCACAATCTCGAAACTATTGAAAAAATAGCTAATTTCAAATGCAGCTGTATCGGGTGCGTCCGAACCGTGCACCACATTTTTCTCGATATCGGTGGCAAAATCCCTTCGAATGGTCCCTTCGGCAGCTTCTTTGTAATTGGTAGCGCCCATCAGGGTCCGATACCGTTTGATGACATCATTTCCTTCCAGCACCATGACAACCGCAGGACCGGAAGACATAAAATCGCACAGACTGCCGTAGAAGGGTCGTTCTTTATGAACGGCGTAAAAACCCTCGGCTTGACGTTTGGTCATATGCACCATTTTCATGGCCTTGATTTGGATGTCGTTTGCTTCCAACCGCGTGACCACCTCACCAATGAGTTTCCGCCCCACAGCGTCCGGCTTTATTATCGACAACGTTCTTTCCATTTTGCGTATCCTTTCTGATTTTTTTCCTATCGCTAAATGCCTGCATATCGTTTTCACGGGCATCCGGGAGATCCACGTGCAAACTCAAGAAATCATTTGTTAAGCGCAAAGTGCCTCTCCAGGCGGCACTCCCTATACCGCATCATCCCAGCCCATGGCAATCTTTTTCGACCCAATTTTTTCCTTGACATTGCGGCCCCAAGTTATAAGTGTCTTTTTTTCCTGCCGCTTCGACGTAAGCACGGGCTTCACCAAGAGACGACAGTAACAATCCATAAAACGATACAGGAAAGTAAGCATGCAAACATCCACCAGCGCCGGTAAAAATCGTGTTTCCATCCCGATCATCACCGTGTGCATGGAGCCGGGCAGCGGCGGCCGCCTGATCGCCGCCACCCTGGCCAAACGCCTGAGCTGCAAGTTGTTCGATCAAAATCTTGTCACCAGCATGGCCAACATGGCCACGGTTCAAAGCGGGACGCTGGATGCCCTCGAAAAAGAGAGACCCTCGGGTATCCAGGATTTCATCTCTTCGATTTTAGAAAAGGACTATGTATATAGTGGTGACTACATTCACCTCCTCAAGCAACAGGTCGAAATTATCGGCAAAATAGGCAAGGGCGTCATCGTCGGCCGGGGTGCCAATTTTATCCTGCCGCCATCGACCCGGTTCAGCATACGGGTTATCGCGCCGCTGGAAATCCGGGTCAAAAACATTGCCTTAAAATTCGGCGTCTCCCCGGATGAAGCCCAAAAACGCATCAAACATCGCGAACAGCGGCGCAGAGCCTTCATCCGCGAAGGGTTTCATCAGGATATCGCCGACCCGCTACACTACGATATGATCATCAACACGGCCCGCATGGACCTGGACACATCCGTGGAAGCCATTATCGGCGCCCTTATCGGTGCCCAGAACAGCGCCGCCTTTGAAAAAGAAGTCAACTATCTTATGCAGGAGGATCGCTAGTACGTCAAGACAATCAATCTCATCACGCTTGACCCGATTTGGGAAATATGTCTAAAAATAGAGCCATGTATCAGCGCTAAGGCATCAGCTTTAAGCTGAAAGCCGCCTACCGCTTACGGCCTATACCTGATAGCTTTATAATGAGGATCAAAATGCCCATATACGAATTCTACTGCCGCGATTGTCATACAATTTTCAATTTTTTCTCCCGCTCGGTGGACACCAAAACAACCCCACCCTGCCCCAAATGCCAAACCAAACTTTCCCGGCAGGTTTCCAGATTTGCCATTACCGGCAAAGCCAAAGAAAGCAACGACATGGACGATATGCCCATCGACGAAAGCAAGATGGAACAGGCCATGAATATGCTGGCCAGAGAGGCGGAAAGCATCAATGAGGACGATCCCAAGCAGGCAGCCAACTTAATGCGCAAACTCTCCGATATGACCGGGCTAAAGCTCGGCCCCGGCATGGATGAAGCCCTCCAGCGGATGGAAAAAGGAGAAGATCCCGAACAGCTTGAAGCGGAGATGGGCGACTTGCTGGAAAATGAGGATCCTTTTATTCTGCCCCAGAAAAAGGCGGGAAAACCCGATATCAAATTGCAGAAGCCATTCAAAGACGAGACCCTATATGATTTATAGATTAGCGGTTTTAAGTTTTAGGTTTTAGGTTAGCCATTTGAAGATTGGGCCCAATGCTTAGCTGACAGCATATCGCGTTCGGCCCCCTAAAACTTAACACTTAATACCTAAAACCACTAAACCGGAGGATTTCATGTCATTGAATGCCGCCCATAAAATCCAAATTATTCAAGGTGATATCACCACCCTCGACGTCGATGCCATTGTAAATGCCGCCAATTCCTCTTTGTTGGGAGGTGGCGGCGTCGATGGGGCCATCCATCGTGCTGCTGGCCCGGATCTGCTGGCGGAGTGCCGTCGCTTAAATGGCTGCCCCACCGGTGAGGCCAGGCTGACTGGCGGGTATAATTTGCCAGCCAAGTATGTCATCCACACCGTAGGTCCCATTTATAGCGGGATACCGAATGATTCCGAAATGCTGCGACGTTGTTACCAGAATAGTATGCATATTGCCATCCAGAAGGAAATGACCGGCATTGCATTTCCCGCCATCAGTTGTGGTGTTTACGGGTATCCCCTGGCGGAGGCCGCGGAAATTGCCCTGCAAACAACCCTCGACTACCTTCCTAATGCCCCGAAATTAAAGCAAGTTTTATTTGTTTTGTTCTCGCAAGCAGACCGTGCGGTTTATACACGCACCCTGGAACAGGTGGT
>Ga0180435_10000501_pt1 | contig 41131 bp, 57 predicted proteins | sample SS_ome_3_FD_132467 | JGI IMG/M metagenome (GOLD analysis project Ga0180435, IMG submission 132467) | Hypersaline lake sediment archaeal communities from the Salton Sea, California, USA - SS_3_S_1 metaG | ecosystem: Environmental > Aquatic > Non-marine Saline and Alkaline > Hypersaline >... | reverse complement strand
GGCGAACTTTTTCTCGGAGTACCCCCTCCAGAAGGACCCGTAGACCCCCCTACGGTGCCGAATTCGGCTACTTTTCTACTCGGCCCCCAATCGCCCGAACGTTCACGAATTCGGGGACTTTTCGGCCTCTTTTGAACGTTTCCGCCGAATGGCGATTCGTTCAAGTATTCGGCCCTGGATCGCGATTCGGCGACTTTCGGTATAGGTCCGTAAATTCGGGTAGACCCCGGGGGTGATATTGCCGCACCCCCACCCCATACCACAAGATATGGTCGAGACTCGTTCCGTAGTAGGTCGAAGGAAGGTCGGGATCTCTCTCCCCCCGTAGGGGGAGAGATCCCGCCTCCCCGCCTCTCGGTCTCCGGAGAGGGGAGAGACGTATCCGGGAGGAAGGGAGCGGGACTCGGAGACACACGAGGTCGGGGGGATGAACGACCCCTCTCGCCTCCGAGTCCCTGAGAGGCCCCAGAACGACGCGCGGCGTCCCGGGGTCTTCCGTATCGGACGGGAAGACGTTCGGCCTTTGTCCGTCGTTTGAACGGCCTCTCCGTCGAAGTCGTGGGTCTCACCTCTCCCCCTTCCGAACCCGTCCCTTCACGAAGGCCTCGACGGGGTCGTCCTCGTCCGCGAAGACCTCCCTCAACGGACGCCCCCTTGAGGCGCCACGAGAGACGCTCTCTCCCTCGGGGGTCCTCTCAGTCGGGGGTGAGGGAGATCGTCCGTCCTCGTCGACGTGAGAGGCCTCTTCGTCGATCTCTCTCATTCCCTTCGCGAGGTCGTGTAGATCTTCCCACGTCGGACGGGATCCTCTCCGACACACGACGAGACCGAGCGTCCTCGGAGGATTGCCGGCGCGAACCTCATGAACGTCGAAGTCGGGTCGGTCGACCGAACGTCCGATCGTGACGAAGACCGGGTCGGTCGCCTCGATCAAGCGCGAGAGCGCGTCGCCCTGGAGATCGTCCGAACGTTCAAGCTCGAACACGGCGAGTCGTTCGTTCGCTCGGAGAAGCGCCTCTCCGAGACGCTCGATCGTCCTCGCTTGTTCGTTGATCGTCTTCCCCTTCGCTCGGTTCGTGTCGAGGAGACGTTCGAGGTCCGTCTTCCCGTCGAACTTCCCTCGACGATCGTTGTCCACTTGAACGAACTCGACAAGGTCTTCGAGGCGCCTCACCTCCCGAGCGAGTTCGCGGATCCGGTCGTCGTAGCAGTCCCGCCCCGTCTCCGAGTCGAGAAGGTCGTTCGAGAGTTCCTCGATCTTCTCCGTGAGTTCCGCGACCTCCGTTCGGGAGTCCGCGAGTTCGATCTCAAGTTCCTCGATCCTGTCGGTCTTGTCGGCGAGCTTCCCTTCGAGTTCTTCGAGGTGAATCTCTTCTCCTGTCGTCATAGTTCTACCTCCGGTCCATCTCTCCCGGATCCACCGGGAGACTCTCTTGATCGTTCGCCACGAGATCCCGATCCGGATCCCGCGTTCGTGAACCCAGTCTTCGACCCGACGCTCAAGGTCGATCGCTTCCTCGATCCTCAAGGTCCGATCCGATCCTTCAAGAGGTCGGACGCGTCCATGAGATGAACGAGGATCCTCGCGTTCGCGTCGAGTTCCTCGTCGTTCTTCTCGGGGTCTTCAATCAATCTCGCTTGAACCTTCAAGAGACGATCGCTCGCCTTCCGAATGTTCCCGAGGATCGACTTATAGGTCCGTCTCATCGTCGCCTCCCTTTCTCTTCGCCTTCCGCTCGTCGTAGAGGTCCGAGATCCAACCGAGGAACGCGAAGAGAAGCATTCCCCCGAAGATCGCGGAGATCATTCCGACGAGCGTGAGAGCTTCGTCGGCTTGCGTCGGTTCGCGCCTCATTCCCTCGTCCGTGTTCCTGTAGTCGGGATCGCTCATTCGACCTCTCCCATCGCCTCAAGCAAGGCGACCGCGAAGTCGATCGCGGCGAGTTCTACTCTCGCAACCGCGACACGGTCGATCTCGATCCGATCCTTCCCGATCGCTCTCAAGCGTCCGAGGCGCGTCGACGCTCTCTTCGCTCGAATCTTGAGAAGAGGAAGACCGACCTTCCTCGCCTCGATCGCGAGTCGTTCGTATCGGTCGCGAGTCCCGTCCGGGAACGTGTGCTTATTGCGTCGGGTCGGAACCTTCCTTCGGAACTTCCTCATCGTCGTCTCCCTTCTATCGGATCGTGATCGTCGACTCTCCGACGACCCAGTCGATCCCGTCGGGGATCTCTCCCGTCGCCTTGATATGGTCGGAGATCTCCCTCTTCCGAATCTTCCTCACCTCTTCCACCTCGACGAACTTGTCGGGGACCTTCGACTCGTCCTCGACCACGACCCGAGGCGATCCCTCTCGGAGAGACACGGTCGCGAGAGACGACTTCGACTTCTTCACCTCGCATTCCCTCATCATTCGCGCCAAGTAGAGACGGAGACGCCTCGACTCTCCCGCGAACATGCTCGCTCGTTCGGAGAGGCGCTTCGCCTCTTCCTTCGCCGCGAGACTCTCCCCTTCGAGGTTCCGAATCGCCTTCACCGTGTTCTCGATCTTCCGGTGAATGTCGATCTTGAGGTTCGAGATCCGATTGAGCGCTTCGGCGAAGTCCTCGTCCGTGATCGCTCCGACGGCGTCGTTCCATTCCTTCGCGAGTTCGTAGAGATTCATTCGGTCCTCCCTTCGTGCTTCCACATTGCGAGACCCGCCTCGACGATCTCTTCGAACGCCTCCGACGGGTCCTCGTCCTCTTCCTCGAAGCGTCCGACGAGGACGCTCACGACGCGACTCACGAGTTCCGAGTCGAGGTCGAGTTCCAAGTCCCCGAACTTCACTCGCGTCGTTCTCCGTGGATCCTCGGCGCTCTCGTGGCCTTCCTCTTCCTCCCCTCCCTCGTCGAGTCCGAGGAAGTCGTCGAAGAGGCCTTCGAGTTCGATCGAGAGCGCGTCGAACCTCAGTCCCTCGAACTCGTCCGTCTCAAGGCCTTCGACAAGCTCGGAGAGACGCTCGGACAAGAGGGACGGGTCCCACGCTCCCTGTAGTTCGGTCGAGTTGAGCGCGACGCTCAAGGCCTTCTCGTCGACCTCCGAGAGATCGACGACGATCACGTCGACCTCTTCTTCCCCGAGGCGCCGGAGAGCTTCTATCCTTTGATGCCCCCCGACGACTCTCCCCGTCGGTCCGTTCACGACGATCGGTTGAACGAGTCCGAACCGGTCGATCGACCTCGTGAGCGCGACCGCTCTCTCTTCGGAGATCGTTCTCGGGTTCCTCTCGTCGAGGACGAGCGCCTCGATCTTCACTCGCTTCGCGATCCACCTCTTCACCTTGTCGCCTCCCTTCTCGTGAACTTCGTCTCGCTCGCGATCCGCGTCCTCGCGAGTTCGACGTATTCCGGATTGAGTTCGACCCCGACGAAGCGCCTTCCGAGGGAGAGCGCGACGATCCCAGTCGTCCCCGACCCCATGAACGGATCGAGAACGACCCCGTCCGCCGGACTCCCCGCCTTCACGCACGGCTCGACGAGTCTCCTCGGGAAGGTCGCGAAGTGAGCGCCTCGAACGCAATGGGTCGGGATCGTCCAGACCGACCGCGACTTCCTCGTCCCCGTGGGGGCGCCGAAGCTTCCCGCTTGCTTCGAGTTCCATCCCGTGTCGTTCATCCCTCCGTCGTGTCCGACCTTCCTCGGGGTCCGCTTGACTCTCACCTTGATCGCGTCCTCGTCGAAGAAGTATCGCTCCGACTTCGCGAAGAGGAAGACGTGTTCGTGAGCGCTCACGGGTCGGTCCTTCACGACCTCGGGGAGCGTGTTCGGCTTGTGCCATATCACGTCTTGCCGGAGATACCATCCCGCGCCCCTCATGGCGAACGCGACGAGCCACGGGATCCCGACGAGGTCCTTCGGCTTGAGGCCTTCGACGATCTTGTTCGGTCGCCCCGTGGGTCCTTCCTCCGTGTCGTTCCTCCGATTGAGAGTCGGACCCGGTCTCGACCCCGTCGGCTTCGACGCGTATGAGTCGCCGAGATTGAGCCATAGAGTCCCGTCCCCCCGAAGGACTCGACGGACTTCCTCGAAGACCGCGACGAGACTCGCGACATACTTCGACGGAGTCGGTTCGAGTCCGAGTTGTCCTTCGACGTGATAGTCCCTGAGTCCCCAGTATGGGGGAGACGTTACGACGCAATGAACGGACTCGTCTTCGAGACCTCGAAGCGCTTCGAGCGCGTTCCCTTGAATGATCTTCACTCTTCCCACGCGATCGACCTCCGTTCCTAGTCTACAGATTGAAGAGACGGAGGTCCAACGTTCCGACGAACCTCTTCCACCTCCGACGGAACTTCACGCGGAACGAGTCCTCTTCCGTCGGATAGACGACGATCCGACTCGTCTCGGGATCGAAGTTCACGGCGGTCGCCTTCGCCGACTTCGTCGCGTATCGGTCGAAGCACTTCCGACAAGTCGCGACGACCGGCTTCACCACGGCGTCGGCGTCGGCGATAAGGTCCCACGACTCGCGACGGAGCATTCCGAGCAACGCCCACCGGTGAAAAGGTCGACCCCGGCATATATCACAAGTCCGATCGAGGACGACCTCGACCGGACTCCCGCACTCCGAGCAAAAGTAGACGCGTCTCCGACTCTTGTCCGCGTCGAAGAACGCGGCCTTCGTCGCGTCTCCCTGGAACGTAGTACACCACATAGAATCACCTCCCTTTAGTTCATACACCACGACACGTCGGCCTCTTCGAGAATGAACAACGCGACGACGAAGATCGGGAAGCACCTCCCGTCGTCCCTGAGCGAGACGACCGTCTCCGTTCCGTCCTCGCGTTGCATCGCGAAGAACTCTCTCTCGACGATCTTCCCCGTGAGTCGATCAACGATCACGACCGAGCCGACCCAGTGATACGACTTCCTCATGAACCGATAGAACTTCGAGATCGCTTCCGATCCGAAGACGACCTCCGGCGTCAAGCTCGACGCGCTCTCGAAGTTCTCCCACGTTGAATCCTTCTCTTCTTCCATGGTTTCACCTCAGAAGGGAGTCGGCTCGACTCCCATTGTCTCGCGCTTCACCTCTTCCGCCGTTCGCGACGCCTCTCCGATCGTCGACGAGTCGAAGTTGATCGAGAGGTCGAATCGGAACGCGCCTCCGTCCCTTCCCCTCACGGCGAGAGAGTGCTTCGACTTCCCGTCGACGACCTTCGAGAGTTCGTCCCCCTCAAGTTCGAGAAGGAAGTTCGCGTCTTGCCAGAACGCGTCCGAGTAGGCGATATGTCCGCTCTTGTTCTTTTGATGAGTCGCGAGAACGAGCGACTCGCATTCGAGCGAGAGGTTCTTCAACTCGCGAGAGATCGCGACGTAATACTCCCATCCCTCGGACGCTCGCCTCGGCGCGTAGAGATACACGGAATCAACCGCGATAATGTCCGGCTTGAAGTCGAGCGCGAGAGAGAGAAGCTTCGGGAGAGACGGAGCGTCGCGCTTCGGAATGATCGCGACGTTCGAGTTCGAGAGCTTCGAGGACGCTTCGACGAATCGCGAGATCTCGTCTTCGTTGAGTTCTTCCTTCCTATAGCGTCGGTGATTGATTCGACCAAGTCGACACACGAGACGCGCGGCGAGTTCCTCGGCGCTCATCTCCGCCGACGATATCATGATCTTTCGACCTCCCCTCATTAGGTTCGCGATCAAGTTGATCAAGAGCCACGACTTCCCCGTCTTCGGACGACCGAGGACGATCGCGAGTTCTCCGATCTTGAGACCGCCGAGTTCATAGTCGATTCTGGGATATCCCGTCTTGAACGTTCTCTCGTTCCCCTTTCCGTATTCGTCCGCGAGCTTCAAGAGGATCGCTCGAAGCTTCGCCTCGTGGTCGACGGTGAGAGGGAGGTCCGCGTCGGCGATCCTCGCCTTCGTCTCCGACATGAGTTCCCCGAAGTCCGTCGTCGGATCTTCGAGGCCTTGAGCGGTCGTCGTGAAGTGAGCGAAGAGGACACGTCGACGACTCGCGTCGAGAACGGCCTCGACGTATCCCTTCGCTTGAGAGGCGATCGCGAGCGAGTCCTTCCCGATCGTGTCATAGAAGAACGAGACGGAGTCGGACGCTCCGTCTCGTGTCAACTGAGATTGAACCGTGAACGGATCCACGTCTTCGCCTCGTTCGTGAACCTTCCGGATCGCTTGATAGATCTTCCGACGGTCCTTCGAATAGAAGTCCTTCGGACTGAGCGCCGAGAGAATCCACCTCTTGTCGACCGCGTCTTCCCCGAGCCACGAGAGGATCGAGAGAACGCAAATCTCCGCGTCCGGATTCGTGAGCGCGGTTCGCCGGACGGGATATAGATCGTCGTCTCTTCGTGCTTCGTTCACGCGTCTACCTTTCGCCGCACTTCCGATCGTCCGCGATCGTCTCTCGGAGCGCTCGGTTCGCGAGGTCGATCCCGCTCATGTATCGGGAGAGATACGAGGCCGGGAAGTTCTCCATCTCTGGGTTCGGTCCCCGGTGGTGAATCCCCGCCCAGCACCACAAGCGCCACCGGAGACCCTCCGTCGTGTTCATCGTTCGACGGAGAGGCGTCCCCCATCGGTCGAGATACGAGACGACCGTGATCGCTTGACGCGTGAGGTCGAACTCGGGAGAGAACCAGTCCCCGAGGGGGTCGACCTCTCGCGCGGCTTGAGGCGTCTTCGGTTCGAGGGGGTCCGCCCATGAACGAGCGAGGGAGAAGTGAGATCCGATCGCGGTCTCCGTCGCGTCGTAGAGATAGACCGGCATGATCTGAAAAGGACCGACCTCCCCGCACGACCCCCGGTGGTGAACAAGGTCGTCGAGGTCGAGTTCTCCGATCTCTCGCTCGCACTCCGCGAACGTGAGACCGACAAGCACGGCGGAGAGGTAGGTCTCCGCCGTGAGGAACGCGACGCTCGTCGCGGTCGCGAGGATCGCCCCGAGGTTCTCCGCTCTCCGCCTCGCACTTCCGACCGCCCCGGCGGGAGGGAGCGGTCTCCCTCCGAGGCGCCACGGACCGAAGTCTCGGTTCGCTTCTCTCGCCGTGGCCATGGCGAAGTCTAGGTCTTCGCGAGGCGCCTCTCGGACCTCGCGTTCGTTCATCCCGAAGAATAAGTCTCCTGAGTGTTCCATGTCGTCCCCTTTCTACAGTTTCCGAATCGCTTCGTCCGTGTCCTCGATCGGAACCTTGAGAAGGTTCCTCGAAGCGTTCACGCGTGTCTCGAACCACATGAGGAGAAGAACCGCGTCGGACTCGTGGTCGTTCGCGATATCGACTCGAAGCTTCTCCTCGACGAACTTCATTCGGTCGAGTTTCTTCGTCCCTTTCAATCCGAGAGACTCGACCCATCCCTCACCGCCTCGAACGCGACCCGCCTTCGCCGTGTAGATCTCCGTCCCTCGACGGAGAGCGAAGCGCGTCCAGAGGGAACCGATCCGACGGTTCAAGGTCGCGAGTTGATCGCGTCCCATCTTGCCATGGAAGGTCCCCTCGATCACGACGACGATCTTCTCTTCCTTCGCGATCTCGAACGTCTCCAGGAACCGCGACACGCGTCGCCACATAACACGAGGCGATCGGAAGTCGTGACTCTCGACGACCGTCCGACTCATGTCGAGTCCCGGTTGTTTCGCGGCGATCGCGAACGTCTTCCCCGGATCGACCGCGAAGATCCAGTCGATCGCGTCCACTAGAACGCCCCCTCTATCTCCGCGAGGTCCTTCCCGACTTCGCTCGGGGTCCCCTTGTCCGCGAAGGGATCGTCCGAGTCGTCGGGGGGAGACTCACGCGTCGCGAGAATATATCCGGCCTCGTCCGCTCGGTTCATCGCGAAGAGAAGCTTCGCAACGTCGACGACGAATCCCTCTCCCCCTTCGAGTTGAGCGGAGACGATCTCGTCGACGAAGACCCAGATCTCGTTTCGCTCTTTCTCCATGAGCTTCGCGACGTTCTCGGGAGTGAACGAGTCGAGGCGTCCGCTCGTCTTCGCGAGCATACAGTCCGAGAGGATCGAGCGTCTCCATTCGTCGTCCGGGTTCGCGACCGCGAGTCCCTTCCATACCGTCTCCGCCCACTCGCGAACGTCGGGAGCGAGCTTCACTCCGTTCGCCTTCGGCGGGGAGGCCTTCGGGGGAGAGGCCTTCGGGGGCGCTTGCTTCGGAGGCGCCTTCGGAGGGGGATCCTTCGGAGCGTAGTCCGACGCGGTCCCGCCTTGCTTCCCTCGAAGCTCTCCGCTCCCCGTCGATCTCATCGCCTCGCCGACGAACGCGAGGATCGAGGCCTCGGGGAGAAGCTCTCGGATCCCGTTCCTCTTCGCCTTCGAACACGCTTTGATAATGGCGAACGGTTCGGTCGAATCGCAAGCCGCGATCCCGTAGGTCCCGCGACGAACGGACCCGTCCTCTCGACGGTCGACAACGTGGGCCTTCGCGACGAAGAACGGCCACTCGTCCCCGAGGTCTTCGAGGCGTTGTCGTTGCTCGTCCGGCTTGATCTTGTTCCAGTTCCCTTTACCTCCCGCCTTCCTCATTGCGACGGAGCGTCTCGTTTGATCGTCGAGCGCCATGATCTGAGAGGCGACCTCCACGTCTTCAACGTCGATATTCATCACCCCACGGAGAGCGAGATCCGACGCGAGTTCCTTCGTCCCCTTGTATGAGATCCCGACGACTCGGTTCTTCCCGTGTCCGAACGAATAGAAAACCTCTTCCATTACGAGACCTTGATACTCCGCGACGATTTGCTTCGCGTCCATCTCGTCCATATAGGCGAAGTCCTCGGGGCGCTTCGGCTTCGTCTCGCTCAGAACTTGAAGCTCGTTCGACTTCGTCTCACTCATTCGACTCTCCCTTCTCTCCGATCGCTCGGAGTTCTCTCAACGCCACGAGGAACCGATACGCTTCGTCGGAGACGAGCGCGATCGTTGCCGACCATACGATCCCCGTGAACTCGATTCCGTTCTTCTCCTCGATCTTCTCCATGAGGCGGTCGGCGAAGCGAGCTTCGATCCGATCGCGCCTCGTGAGGTGATCATTCGTCCCACGCTCCGAAGTCCTCTTCGATCGCCTCTTCCTCGATCGCTCCGAGTGAAGCGTCGTCTTCCTCGTCCTCCGTCTCCTCGCTCGGAACGTCCTCTTCATTCGCGCCTCCCTTGTCGAAAATCGTGAGTTGTTTGTCGTCGTCGACTCCGAGGTGAAGCTTCGTCACGCGATCCGCGATCTCTTCGAGACGCGACTTCTTCGACTTGATCTTCTCGTTCGTCTCGGACTTCTCTTCCTCAAGCTCGGAGATCTCCGCCTTGATCCTCTGGAATTCTCCCGAGAGCTTCACGACCTCTTCGAGTTGTCCGATCGTGAGTCGCTCGAATCCCGAGACCTCGACCTCGACTTCGACTCCGTTGTTCGTGTGTTCCTCGTTCATGCTTGCTCTCCCTTCTCTTCCCAGTCTCCGAGTTCGATCTCTTCCTCGACGATCTCCGTGAGGACGATCGACCTCAACGTCCCGAACACGGCCACGCGCTCCGACTCATGAACGGCGTTCATGAACTCGTCGAGAATCTCGTGAAGGAACTCGCGGAACGGTTCCCCCTTGAGACCGACGATCCCCGTCGCGAAGTACGCGGCGCCCATTACCTGATTCATTCGACGATACGAGTCCTTCGTCCTCGTCTTCCTTCCCATGAGTCGAGCGAATTCGAGAAGGAAGAGTCGGAGCGTGAGGACCGCGTCTCGCCTCTCTTCCGGAACCTCGTTCATATCGGGTTCACCTCCCGCTCGATCAAGTCGAGCCGATAGAGTTCCTTGAGTTGAGTCTCTTCGACGACGGAGAGGACCTCGCCGTGAGTGAGGTTCCGAACCTCCCCGTCGATCCCCGACCTCAAGAGGTAGATCGAGGAGACCGTCGTGAGAAGTAGACCGAAGATCCCTCCCTCTCCGACACGATCCGAGACGACCGTCCCGAGAGTCGTCCCCGGCCTCGCGACGTACTGGAGCCAAACGAGACCGAGCGACGACTCGATCGAGGTCGTCCCCGGGTGAAGCTCGGAGAGGACCTCTCCGAGTTCCCTCCCCTCCGACTCGCTTCGATCGAGAACGAAGAGAAGCTTCCACGCGGGGAGAAGGAACCGAACGGGGTGAAGGTCGATCGCAACGAACCCGAAGGGAACGCGGGGATCTCCCCCGACGAGGAACGAGCTTCCGAGGACTTGTGTCCGATACTTCCGAAGACCGATCCGCTCTCGGATCGTTTGAACCTCGTCGGCGTGTTCGGTGATCTCTTCGCGTGTCGGTTCGTGGAGCCACGGAACGCGAGCATTCGGGGTCGACATATCAAGCGACCCCCTTCCCGAACGGAAGTTCCGAGGAGTCGGTCGCTTCCTTGTCGAGTTGATCGAGGCGCCTCTTCGAGTCGTAGGTCTTGTGTCCGACTCGGACGAAGAGTTGCTCGAACTTGTATCGCCCCGAGTCGTCCGCGTAGTTCGAGACGGAAGCGTTGAACTTCTTCTCCGTTGTTCGGTTCCCCTCGAACACGTCGAGTTCCCTCGCGGCGACCTTCCATCCTTCCCAAAGTTTCATCGGACGATCCGCCCCGAAGATCGCCTCTTCGAACTTCCTCATCACCGGTTCCCACCGGATCCGGGGACCTTTCGAGGCCTTCCTCTTCTTCTTCGAGTCCGTCTCCGTCGTCTCCTCGGTCTTCTTCGCGGATCCGTTCTGAGCGATCGCGAGAAGTCGGTCGAGCTTCGCTTCGAGGGGAGCGATCCTCGCGGAGAGCTTCGCGTCGAATGCTTGATCTATCGTCGTCATGCTTTCCCCTTTCCGAACGACGACACGGCCGGACCGCTCACGCGATCCGACCGGCGTCGTTCCTCACCGTTCTAGTTCTGAGTTGAACGAGCGAACTCCAGGATCGGAGCGCTCGACCGTTCGAGCTTCGTCCTCGCGTCGGTGAACGGGAGAGACCGCGCTCTCGCGGTGATCGCGTTCGCGATCGAGTAGCACGTTCTCCAGTCCCCGCCTTCGGCCTTCGAGTCCGCGACGATCTGTCGAGCGCCGGACTTCGAATGAGATCCGAGCTTCCTCGTCGCGAGCTTCTCGACGATCTCGTCCTCGTCCTTCCCGAGGCGCGTCCTCATCGCCTTCGAGAGAGCTTCGAGCGTCGGACGATCCGACGACTCAACGTATTCGAGAACGCGGGGGGCGATCTCTTCGCGTAGCATCTCGAAGCGCTCGGGGGCGCCGGACGTGTGCTTGAACTTCCACTCGATCTGGTTTTGAACGCCCCAAATGATTCGGTTGTCGCACACGTACCGATACAGGAAGAACCGAAGACCGCAAGTCGCCGACCCGACCTCCGAATTCCAGAGGTAGAAACCACGCGAGAGACGGTCCCCGTGAACCTCGATCGGACGGGTCTCGTCCACGAGGAAGAGGAACACGTCGCGGTCGGACGCGTAAAGAGTCGTCGCTCGCTTCGGGTCCGTCCCTTGATACGTCGCGCCGGGGATCGTCCATCGGTTCCCGTTGCGATCGTTCCACGCTTCGACCTCTCGGACGATCTCCGAATCCCAGACCCGACCATACCTCGGAGACACGATCGCCCGAAGGCGTTGTCGCGCTCCCTTCCGTCGCTCGGCGAGGAAGACGTTCGCGGTTCGAGGCGCGACGCGTAGACCTTCGTCGAGGTTCCGACACGCAAGCTCGGCGGGAAGCGTTCGAAGATACCTCGGAGGCGCCCCCGCGAGGCGAGAGAGTTGTCCGAAGGACCAATTCGTCGGTTCGAAGGATCCCGCGTCGGTCGCGATCTCGATCGAACCGTCGGGAGTCGGAAGACATTCCATCTCGACGATCGAAGTCGGGATCTCCCTCGAACGTTCGCGCCTCGACTCGACCGCCGAGCGAAGCTCTCCGAGGGAGAGGAACCGTTGATCGTCCGGACGGGTCGCCCACTCTCTCGATACCGTGTGATCGTTCATGAGTCCCTCCCTTCCATCTCCGACGCGGAGAACTCGATCGCGAGATCGACGAGGTTCAAGATCCAGGGAGAGAGCGCTCGGACCGCGTCCCTCCCCGAGAGGTCCTCTCGGTCGATCCAGTCGACCGCGAAGAAGACCTCCGACATGATCCGCGAGAGGCGGTCCTTCGGACGGATCGAGAACGCTCCCGAGAGCGTCTTCGTCGGGTTGATCACGAACGCCTCTTGAGACGCTCCAGGATCGACGGAGACGGACTCAAGCTTCCCGGCGGTATCCTTGAGGCGCTCGGGATCGAGGTCGTCCTCGTCGTCCTCTGGGTCCTCGTCGACCCACTCGTCGAGAGGCGTTGTCGAGTCGATCGGGACCCCGTCGATCGTCGTCGTCTCCTCGAAGGGAGGATCGAGATCGACCTCGATCTCGTCGGGTCCCGTTTGAGGCGCCTCTCGTCCCGTCTCCCTGGACTTCTCCCCGCCCCCCGTGTCCTCGTCCCCCGAGAAGGGATCGTCGCTCTCCGCCTCTCCTGTCGCCTCTCGCGAGGCCTCTCCCTCCGAGACCTTCTCCCGAAGAGAGCAGTCGAGACACACGCCCCCCGTTGAACAGATCTCGCACACGAGATCCCCGCACTCCTCGCACGGGTCGAGCGGTCGGTCGACCCAGTCTTCCGCTTGCTTGCTCCAGACCTTCGACTCGCCGCATACCACGCACGACGGAGCGTCGTTCGTTGTCGTCTCCATGGTGAATCCTTTCGTCCGCTTGTTCGTTGTTCGGCGAGGGAACGCTCGCCTTCGTTTGATCGTTCGTCTTCCTCCCTTCTATCGGTTCGAGTAGAGTCCGCGACTCACGAGAACGAACCGTCCGTTCTCGTCCATTCGCGACCGACTCAAGATCCCCTTGATCTTCCCCTCGATCGACTTCGGGTCGTCGATCACGAGAATCCTCGCGACCTCTTCCGCGATCGTCTTCACGCGAGAAGGTTCTCCGAGGTTCTTGATCGCGTCGCTCGTCGCTTCGATGAGTTCTTCCTTCTCCGCTCCCGTCGCTCGCGACGAGGTCTTCTTCCGAGGGGGAGGATCCTCCGTCGTCTCCTCGGGGAACGGATCGTCCGAGACCTCGGGAGGCGCCTCGTTCTTCGGCTTCGCCGCGTCGACCATTGTGTCGGGTTGCGACCCGGGGATCTTGCCGGCGGGAAGCTCGACCTTTGCTCCGTCGATCGTCGCGGTCTTCTTCGCCTTCGGTTCCCTGAGATAGACCGCCTCGATCTTCGCTTCGAGTTCGAGGCGCTCCCTCACGAGAGGGATCAACGCTTCGAGCCGGTCGAGTTCTGAGATCTCCATTCCGAGAAGGTCCTTCGCTTCGATCATGTCGTCGCCTTTCTGTCGTTCGTTCCTCAGTCCTTCGCGTCGACGCGGTCCCGCCTTCCTCCGTTCCTCCGTGTCCCCCATGGTGAGAAGAGACGGGGCGAGCGTCGAAGTTGCTCAAGCTCGCGACGCTCGCCCCGGTGGAAGGTCGCTCGGGAGGGATGAGCGACCGACCGACGTTCAATAGTAGATCGTGTCTCGGTCCTCGTAGACTTGATAATTCGACCCGAGTCCGACGAGCTTCCGTTCGAGTTGAGGTCGTAGTTCTTCGAGTCCGTCGTCGATCCGTCCGAGAAGGATCGAGAGTCTCAACTCGCTCGGGTCCTGGAGATACTCGATCCAGTGAGAGCGGATCGTTCTCTCGAAGACTCGAAGCACGTCGAGGAAGTCGAGGTCGGATCGGAGAAGGTTCGGTTCGCTCATCGTGTAGACGTGAACGGTTCGGATCATGTTCCGAATTCGCTCGACCCAGAAGGTCGCCCACGAGTTCACGGTCGTCGTCTCGGGAGGGAGGTCCCGATACGGGGAGCAAGTGTTCGTCGTCTCGGTTGCGGTCGTGTCTTCGTTCATCGTCGTCTCCGTTCGTTGTGGTCCTCGGGGGTCCTAGTATTCGAGCGCCTCTTCGATATTCTGGACGGCTTCGTCGAGAAGGTCCGCGCTCGCTTCCATGTTCTCGTATCGCTCGGAGTCGTAGAGGTTCTCCGGCGCGTTCTCCCTCTTGTCCCTCTCTTCGCTCGCGATCTCTTCGATCACGCTTCTCGCCTCTTCGAGTGTCCGTCGTTGCTTCGCGTTCATGGTCGTCTCCTTCAAAGGAAGACGACCGACTCGACTCGCGGTGAGACGACGATGAATAAACCGCGAGGAGTCGGTCGTCGTTGATCTGAGAGCGTGTCGTCGTCTTCACGCTTCGTTCCCTTCAAGCGAGGTTCGTGGTTCCGCCCATGGCGAGCGCCTCGACAAAGTCGACGACCGCCGGTCGGAAGGTCCTTCGGAGTTCCTCTTCTTCGAGCGCCTTCGCGAGTTGCTTCTCGATCTCGTCGCGAGGTTCGTCGATCCCGCGCTTGATCATGAACCGTCGAGTCGTGAGTCGGTGAACCTCCGTCGCGGCCTCTTCGAGAAGCTCGTCGATCTTGCGGAGTCGATCCCAGTCCCACTGGTTCACGGAGATCGCCTCGCGTCGAGAAGACGCGTTCGCGAACGTGTCCTTCTCCTCGATCATGAGAAGCGCTCGGTCGACTCGGCGTTGAAGAGTTTCGAGTCCGCGTCGGATCGTGTTCGGGTCGTGCTTCATTGTCGGTTGTTTCATCGTCGTCTCTCCCTCTACAGTTGGACGGTTCCGACCGTCTTGAGTTCGCCTCGGATCACGTCGAGTTCTTCGACTCTCTTCACGAGAGCAACGTCGACCACATGAACCGAGAACCGGTGTCCGTACTCTTCTCCGACGTAGCACTCGCCGGAGAGGAAGGGGATCCTCTTCGCGTTCACGAGGACGACCGACTTCCTCTTCCCCCGTCCCGTCCTCATCGTCCCGCCGACTCGAATTCGGTGAAGCGTGTTCCTCATCGTCGTCTCTCCCCTTCCCTAGTTGACGGGGTCTCGCCACGCGTCCCGCGCTCGGTCCTCGAAGACCGCCTTCACGAAGCGTCCGTCGCTCGCGACTCTTTCGAGCCACGCGACGACCTTGTCGGCGTCGAGTCCTTCGAGATAGTCCTCGACGTGATCCTCGCGGAAGCGACTCTCTCTCATTGCGGAAGCGAGGTCTCTCGCGAGGTCGGAGATCCGGTCGAGGTTCGTGATCAAGATCTCGGCGTCGCCGTCGTCCATCGGAACGACGCTTCGTCCGCTCACCGTCTTCGGGAAGGCCTTCCGAGTTCTGCCGAAGCTCGCGCGGCGTGTCGTCTTCGTCGTGGGAATGCGGTTCGTCTTCGTCGTGTTCATCGTCGTCTCTCTTTCCGTGTTCGAGTTCGTCGTCTCGTTCATCGGTCTACACCTCGTCGCGGTCGACGATCAATCCGTTCTCGTCGATCGTCAAGTCGGAACCTCTTCGGATTTGTGGCCACGCGATTCCGATCAACGCTCTCGCGTCGCGGATCCTTCCGTCGACGAGCGTCGGACGAAGACCACTCTTCGGGTTCATCTCAAGGTAAAGAAGCGCGGCCGCGAGAATTCTCTTCGCCTCGTCGAGCGACTCCGAGATCTTCTCGCGTTGCCATGAGTCGATCGCGCCTCTCGTGTGAGCGCGAGGGAGCGCGAGGTGAAGCTCGTCTATGTTCCGCGCTTGTCGAATGATCTCTTCTCTTCGGAACTTGTTCGTCGGCTTGATTCTTCCTGCGAAGATTGAACGGTTCATCGTCGTCGTTGTGTTCATCGTCGTCTCCTTGTCGTTCGGGTTCATCGTCGTCTCGGGATCTCTGAGAGAGTTGTCGGCGTCGCCTCCCTTCCGTCGGTCGGTCGTTGTTTGTATCGTGAGCTTGAGCATGTTCATATTTTGCCGCCGTTCAAGGGGGTCGTGTCAAGCGAAAACGGCGCCCCGATCGCTCAAAAATTCGGCGCCGAATTCGGCTCCGGAACCGCCGTTCGGCGACCGTCTGGATCACGCCCCCCCGGAACGCTCCCCTTCGCCCCCCCCCGACTCGGCGTCTCGTCGGCTTCCGAGGGGACGATCACGGCTCGAAGTCGAGGCCGACTAGTTCCTTGTACCATCGGTACACGGCGACGCGAAGACGCGAGTCCGTTCCCGTATTGAGAGAGATTCCTTCGGCGTATCCCCCCCACCCCGTCTCGGGGTTCCTGCACCAATCCTTGATCGGACTTCCCGTAACGCCCATGATACAACCGGGAGCGCAAACATCGTTCCCGTATGGGTCGGGATGAGGGGAGACGCACCACGTCCAGCCCTGCTGCGGCGGGACCCAGTATGAACGATCGCAACACCACGTTAAGTCGTAGTTGTGGCGAACGTCGCACCATGGGAGATCGTGAATCGAAACGTCCGAGAACGCGTAGTCGAACGAACCGCCGGCGCCGGCTCGCGTCTTGTCGTAACTCATCTTGAGAAGGAAGTTCGCTCGGTTATATCCGGCGTCGTTCACCGGAACTTCGGTGAGCGTGAGAGGGATCGTCGAGATCCCGGCGTCGATCCGTTCCTTGATCTCTTCCGCCGTGACTTGTCCGATCTGGTAGGGGGTGAATCCCGGCGTGATCTCAAGCCACGGCGAATCCCAAAGGTCGAAGCCGGAACTTCCCGACGACAACGAAGGATCGACGAGCCATATCTCGATAACCCAGTTTCTCCCCCACGTACTCGCCCACGCGTTATAGTTCGAAGCGAGAGAGTCGATCCCGTCGAGTTCGAGTCGGACCTCGAAGTTCTGGGTCGGAAGTTGATCGCTCGGGATCGGGAACGTGTATGTCATGAACGTTCGACGAAGAGACCACGACAACGCCTCCCAATAATGTTGGCGTGTCGAGTCGACGTTGTAGAATATCTCGAACCCGATCTCGGGAGAGACCGGGGGGAAGGCGGTCCCGCCGGTGAAGTAGTCGAGTTCCCACCGGTAACCATTGAACGCGGGACCTCCCGAATCGCTAAAGTCGTATGGGGGCGCCATGGACAAGAGTCGCGCCTTCAAGTCGTTGAAGAGACCTCCGACCACGCCCCACATATCGCTCGGCGACTTGATCGGTCGACCGTGGCATCCCGCCGTTCCGGGCGGATCGAAGTCCCACTTCTCATAGTATCGAGTTCCGATCCCGTTTTTGAGGAGGACCTTCGTCCATGGGAACGTTGGACTCTGATAGAGTTCCGTCGCGATCCGAACGTCGGTCGGGTATCGAGCGGACGGATAGAACTCCGTCGCCCCCGTAACTCCGTCCGTCGTGTCTCTCCGATAGTCGCTCGGTTGATATTCAAACTGCCGCCAACCTTCCGCCGCTCGGATCGGGTCAATCACATAGTTGATAAAGTCGGCGAGACGGTCGAGCGTGTCCTCGATCGGATATCCATACTTCGGAAGCGCGATCGACGTGAACCAGTCGGCGGGAAGCGTGACCCCGGCGTCGTATGCTCTCGCGTTGATCATGTCCCGCCAAAAGAGAAGCGACGGATTCACGGTCGGAGGTCGGAACCAGTCGTCGAGGTCGAAGGCGAACATCGGCTTCGCGAGTTGCGCGGCCGCTTGATAGTCGGTCGGGAAGAAGTGAAGTCCGTAGTTGAAGCCGGGGATGAGAAGTCTCTCGTTCGACTGGTAGACTCTCGGTTCCTGCCAGAGTCCCACGGCTCACCCCCAAAGCGCACGGATCGCGCAATACCGATTGAGACCCACGTCGAGATAGTGTCCGAGCTTCGCTCGCGTTGCGTCGGGGTCGACCTCCGATTCCATCGTGGTTCGTTCGAGGACGAGCGAGTGATTCGAGGTCGCTCCGTCGTGCCAGTGTAGACCGGTCTCGGCGCCCCCGGACCATTGTCCGCCCCCGATCTGGACGGGGAGGTTCTTCGTGTTGTCGTCGATCTTGTCGATCCTCTCGTTCCTCTCGTTCCCTTGTCGGATCACGGCGCCGAGCGTCGGCGACTCGGGGATCCGCGTATCGACCGACTCCCGAGACGACCGACCTTCGCGACCCATCCCGACAACGTCGAGATTCGCGTATCCCGTCTGGACGGTGAAGCTCGGCTCGTCCGTGAACGAATACTCTTTCTTCGTGACGATCGTATTGATCTCCGCCCAATATCCGCCGGTATATCCGACTCCGATCATGGCGCCGACTGGGATATGAGGATAAAGGCCTCGGACTCGATAACGCGTGAGCGTCCTCTTCCGGTCGTACCACGTTTGAGCAAGCGCGGCGACGTTCCATAGAACGTCCGTATCGTCCCGAAGGAACGGGTTCGGATAAACGTCCGTCGCGAAGATCGGATCTCCCTCTTCGGTGAGGTCGATGATAGTGTCCGGGTGAAGGATCCAGAGTTGAGCGCGGGGAACGTGAAGGCGAAGGACCGGGTCGCTCTCGTTCTCCGAGATCGCGAGCTTCACCTTGACGCGTTGATCTAGTCGAGTGCAAACCGTGAAGAGTAATTCGTCGTAGTCGAATTGAGGATAGACGAGCGTCTTGTCTTGATCCGCCGGGTCTCCGAGATCCCAGTGATTGAGCGCGAACCAGTGACCCGCGTCGGGAAGCTCGACCGCGTGTTCGTTGTCGACGAGTCGGAGCGAGAAGCTCGGGACTCCCTGGAGTCGAATGTCGTGAAGATACCGGAACTTTTCGTCGCCGATAATATACTCCGCGTCGCCGACGTTCTTCACGACTCCGAACGGTCGCCTCATGTCTGACATAGACGAGAGAGGATTCCCTTCTCCCTCGGGGAGCGGAAGGGATCTCATGAATCCGGTCGTTCCGTTCGCCGGCCAAACGACTTCATCGAAGTCGACGGACCCGTCGTCTATGATCGCCGGGAAGATCGACGTTCCGTTCACGAGTCCGGAGAAGGACGGGTTCAAGACAAAGTATGTGAACGGCCTCTCTCTCTCCGTCTTCAATCGCGCTCGCGCTTCGTCGTATGCTTGACGCTTCTCCCATATCGACCCGCTCGGGGTGATTCCCGTGAGCTTATACTCCGCCTCTTGTAGCGGCGTCCATCCCTTCCCGAAGACGTTCCCCGTCGAGTTCGCCGCGTCGACGTTCCCAGTGAACACGGACCGAACAAGGTCGCCCGTAACAACGACCTCTCGATATCGGTCTTGAGTCGTGAAGTAGATCGACGCTCGATCGAGGTCGATCGCCGCGTCGAAGTCGAGGTCGTAGACTTCCGGGTTCCCCGGGTATTCGACCCCCCCGAGTTCGAACGGTTCACGGAAGACGGACGAGACGAAAAGCGTGGGAGTCCCCGGGTACGACGGACGGATCGAGAACGCGATCCCTCGGTTCCGAGGCGCGACCGACGCGATCGACTCCCACGCGGTCATACCGTCGACCCGGTTCATCGGTTCCTGTAGATCGAGAAGCTCAATCGCCCCCCCGATCACGAGGGGGAACCCGAGGTCCTTGAGATACCACGAGATCAAGTTGTCGATCCAGTTTGTCGCGTTCCACGTTTGAACCTCGGCGCGATCGTTCGAGAACTTCCACGCCCAGACCGGACCGACGCCTCCCACGTCGACCGGAATCGGCGCCTTGTTTCCGAGCGTGTTCTCCGAGATCCCTCGAATCGCGGAGTTGTTGAACTGTGGAACGTAGTCGAGAAGTTGAACCGTGTCGGCCTTCCTTCGATCGACGACCGCCCACGCTTCGAGAATCTTCGTCTTCGTGAGAAGGTACTCCAGCCCATAGGCGGTGATCGTCTGTTCTCCGGAGGCGTCTTGATCGTTCCCCATGAGAGCGAGATGAGAGTCCGGGATGTATCCCTGCCATAGATCGAACGAAGCGAACGAGTTCGACGCGACGATCCGGACGAAGAGGTTCCCGATATCTATCGGACCCCCGATCCCGAAGAACGGGAACGGCTCACGCTTCACGACCCCGTAGTCGTAGACGAACGAAGCCGACGAGACCTCGGGGGCAATCACATGATTGAACGCGACGGGGTGAAGGAACGAGACTTGAAACCACGGACCGCCCCACGAGTCCGCGACGAGAACGGATCCCGAGAACCGATCGAGCAAGTCTCCGGATACTGCGGCCGGGTTCCCTTCGATCACGCTCATTCGACGTTCCCTCCGATTGATATGTCCGCGTCTTCAACGTCGAATCCTTCGGCGTCGATCGTCCATGTGTAGATCTCAGAATGTCCGATTCCTCTCCACCCGATATGTCCCGTCGGGAAGGTCCCGACGACGACCTTGAGGACGGTTCCCGTCGGCCAACCGCCGCCGCCCGGAGGAACGGGTCCGACCGTCGTGAACGAGAGATGCTTGATCGGTTGCGGATCCTCTCCGATCGGATCCATCGCCCCCCCCGCGTAGAGATCCCACGGCGCCTCGGGAGGTTCGAGGACTGGATCGCTCCCGTCGTCCGTCAAATAGATCTGCCATTGATTCGCGGGGGGATCGTCGGGGGCGGGATTGTACTCCGCCTCGATCAATATGTTTCCGTCCGCCGCACCTCTGAGAGACACGAAGGAAGGCGGAGTCGCTCGGGGCGCGACAAGGTTCCCCGACGCGTCGATCCGATAGACCTTCGCGTCGTTCCCGAGATCGACGAGTCCCGACTTATCCCTCTTCCTCACGACGACATAGTTCTCGGCGTCGAGCGTGAGCGGGACGGTTCCGCTCGTCCCCGTGAACACGGCGTCGGGAGGTTCGTTCACTGGATCGTCGGGAAGGTCGGGAAGCTCGTCGACTCCGACGAAGACCTCGTATCGGTCGAGGTCCTCATTCTCTATCCGGTGTCGGCCTTCGAGCCTATGTCCTAAGATCAACGCGAACGCGTCCGGGTCGTCGACGAGCGCGAGCGTCTCCGCCTCTTCGAAGTCGACCGTCCGAACTCCGTCGACCTCGTCGATCATGTTCAACGCCTCGGCGCTCTCTTCGTTTATCACCTTGTTCGGTTCATGCTCGGCGTCGAGTTCGAGATCTTCCTCGACTCTCACCGTGAGTTCGACGAACTCTTCGAACTCGTAGTTCGCCGGGAACGAGACGGGGAACATGAGCGGCTCGTTGAGTTCCGCCCACCACACGAGGTCGTCGTCTTCCTCTGGATCGAGGAGAAGAGACTCGTCGAGTTCGGGATATGTGAGAAGCGTTCCGACCGGCTCGTCGACGAGCGCGATCGCTTCCGCGTTCTCCTCGTTCACGATGAGAGAGTGAACGAGTTCGTCGATCATGTTCAACGTCTCGTCGTTCCGCTTGTTCGCGATCAAGCTTCGGACTGGGTCGTCGTCGAAGCTCATCGTCTCTTCGATCGCTTCAATGTAAAGCGCCATGATTCACCCGTTCGACAAGAGAGAGTATTCGAGCGAGTTGAGAGCTTCAACGTCGCTCATGTAAGTCGACCCGGCAATCGGGGGAAGCGTGAGTCGAATCCAAAGCGCCTTGATCTCCCCGGGCGCCATTCCTCCGAATTGAACCGACTCACCGGGAGTCGGCGAGATCCCCGATCTCCACGAGATGAACGGACCCGTCGGGAGAGTGTTCTCGTTCGGGACTTCCTCGAACTTCCCTCCGACCGGAGGTTCCCCGGAGATTCGAAGTCCGGGAACCGGATAGATCACGTCGTCGAACGCTCCCGCCGAGGGGGTCGTTCCGAGGAGTCCACGGTGAGCGGAGTCGACAACGTTGAGCTTCCCGTTCGAGAGGTCCCCCGAATAGAACACGATCTCGCGAAGCGCTCCGACTGAGGTCTCGACTCTCGCGAACCCGAACGGTCGGAAGAGGGAGAGGTCCTCGCTCGTCTCGATCGTCCCCGTCCCCGTCGCGGGGAGATAGTCTTGATCGGAGACGACGGGATCCGCGAGGGGACGGATCCAGATCTCGACTTCGACCGAAGAGGACGACTCGACCTTCGCGACGATCGCTCGAACCTTCTCGACTCCCGCCGCCCGTTCCGCGTCCGAGATATCGCTCATCCCGATCGCGTTCCCGTATCGACGAGCGCAACGGAGAAGCGTCGATCCGTCGAGGTCCGTTGTCCCCCATCGTCGAACGCGAAGGAACGCGGTCTCTCGATATCGGTCCTCGACGACCTTCGTCTCTCCGACCCCGATCTCGACCGTGTTCCCGTAGTCTCCCCCGGGCGCCTTGAAGCGAAGTCGGTTCGGAGGAAGGCCACGAAGGACCGCGCCTCCGGGACCCACTCCCCCGGAGACGCGCTCGATCGTGAGACCCGACAACATAGAGAACGGCTCGAACCCGATCTCTCGAACCTCAGTCGAAGACCGATAGTTCCCGAGTGAGAGGTTCGGGTCGAGTTGTTCTTCTCCGTCGAAGGTCGCTCCCGAGAGATACCATCGAACCGAGTCGCCGTGAGTCTTCTCGTCCGGCAAGGTTCCGACCTCCGATCACGTCGAGGATCCGGTGAGCTTGTAGTTGAGTCGGAGCGTGTCCCCGTCGTTCAACGTTCGCGAGGTCGTGAAGAGAGCGGCGGAGAATAGCGTTCCCACGTCTCCCGTCTCGACGGAACACAGTAGACCGCCGGTGATCTCGATCGTCTCCGTGAAGTCGAACTCCGCTCTCTGAGAGGGAGTCGCGGTCTCGATCACCTTGTTCGACGCGGCGCCTTCGATCCATTCCTTCCGGTCGCCGGTGTAGTTCTTGTACTCCGTGAACCCGTGAGAGGCGAGCGTGTCTCCGTCGATCGGAGCGGTCGCCCCGGAGATCAATCCGAGATACCACGTCGTAACCTGAGTGTCCGCGTGGAACATTACGTCGAAGATCCGGTTTATCCCTTCGGCGACGACGAGGTTCTCTTCCTCCCACTTCCCGAAGTTCGCTTCGAGTCCGAGGTCCTTCCTCGACACGTCTCGATATCGAACGTGTTCGAGTTCATAGACTCCTCGAAAGAGAAGCGACCCGTTCGGCTTCACCCATTCGCGATTGATCTTCAAGTTCATCTCGACCTCCCTCAAGTAATGGTGATCTGTAGTTCTCCGGTCCCTGGATTCCAGACCCCGTCCCATGTCGGCGAGGCCGGACGTTGTGCGGTGTAGATCGTCATCGGGAAGGGATCGGGAGACTCGTTCTCGCTCTTGTCGATCGCAACGATTCGGAACGTGTGTTCCGTGAGGTTCTCAAGCGGCTCGGTCTTGTACTTGTAGACCGGCGCTCCCTCTTCGAAGACTTCCGCGAGAAGATCCCAGTCGACCCCGTTCCACTTCTCGACACGATACCTCGAAGCGTCGGGGGATCCCTGCCACCACAACGACAAGCTCACCGGAACATTGTAGACCGGAGGCGAGTCGTCTTCGCGTATCTCGAAGACCGATCGCTCTCCGGGTCGGTTCTCGACGAACACGTCGAAGAACGTCTCGATCGTTGTCCCGATCAAGCTTCCGTCTCGATAGACTCGGAAGACCGTTCCCGAGGGAGCGTCGGTCTCCCAGTTGAGACGATAGTCTCGGCTCGATAGCTGGATCGGGGGAAGTTCTGTCGTCACGGCGTGACCTTGTTCGTGTTCGTTGTTTGTAGGATCCACTCCGCGACGAGGACCCATTGTCCGCTCGATAGTCCGCCGCTCGGAGTGATCACTCGGAACTCGTCGGACGCGATCACGTCGAGGATCGCAACCGAGATATAGACGTTCCCGAAGTCGTCGACGATATCTTGAAGTGTCCCCTTGAGCTTCGCGTATTCGACGAACTGGGATTCGAGTTCTTCCTTCGTCGCGTAGTCTGCGAACGTGGTTCCTCTCGTCGGCCTCGACCGTTGTCCGATACGTTGAAAGGCGACCCCGTTCGATCCGGGTCGCGTGACTTCGCGCATAGTTTCCGCTTGCTCCGATCGACTCCAGTCAAGCGCGACGAAGTTGATCGAACCTATGCTCGCCATGATCTACTCCCTCACGGGGATCGAGATCCCGTGTCCGACGTGGATCGTCTTTTGAACCTCGTCGTTTACTTGCTTCAAGTTCTCCGCGAGACGACCGGCCTCGGTCGACGCGTCTTCCGCTCCACCCGCACTCGCCGCCCCGAACCCGAACCTCGCTTCGTGTTGTCGAACCATTCTCGATTGCGCTCCCGCTTGAGCGGCGAGCCCGATTCCCGCTCCGATCCCTGGAGCGAGAGCCATTCCCACCCCGAGCGCGGCGACGCCTCCGATCCCTCTCGGCGCGACGCCTTCCGCCGCGATCCCGACGCGTCGAGCGAAGCGAGTGTATCGAGCGGCGGAAGGGTGCATCTCCCCCGCCTCGATCGCCCGTTGTTCTCTCGCGGCCTCTTGTTCTATGAACGTCTGAATCTCTTGTCTCTCCGTCGCGGCCTCTCCCCCGAGAAGGGGAGCGATATCCTTCCGCGCCTTCGCTTGTCGAGACCTCTCCGCGAGTCGCGCTTGAGGATCCTCTTCGATCTGTTGTCGTGTCTCCGCGAGAAGGTCTCCCGCGAGCGCGTCTTCGAGAAGAGGCGCGACGACTTGTCTCGCGTCCGCGACCGCTCTCATTGAAGCGACCGCCTCTCGTCCGAGAAGGAACTCTTGTCCCTCGGGATCGACGAGCAAGTTCCGAGCGATATCCTCTCGACTCATCTGAGAATACCGGGTGAGAACGTCGAAGCGTTGTCTCGCTCTCGGGTCCATTTGCTGCTCTCGCGAGAGAGGCCTCGGCGCTTGAACTCCCATCTCGGCGACCCCCGCGATCTGGGTCGTGATCGTCGCGGGACGCTCTCCCGCTTGAGACGCGGCGAGCATGATCTCCGTGATCTCGCGAGGTTCGAAGCCGAGGCGTTGCATCTGGAATTGAGCGCGGATCGCTCGTTGACTTGTCAACTGCTCAACGTTCTCGCCGGCTAGTTGCATCTGGGCGAGAATCAAGTTCTGTTGTTCCATCGGATCAATGTCGGCGCCACGAGGCGCGAACCGTTGTTGAAGACCCATCGCACGAACCGCGATCCTCGGATCGAGTCCGAGCGCGGCGAAGGGGGCGCCGGCCTCGAACGTTCTCAAGATCTGTTCCGTCGAAGCTAACGGCATAGCACCGCCGGCGGCGTCGTATGTTTCGAGGATTTGTTGTTGCGACATACCGAAGCGCTCCCCGATCTCCAGGATCCGAGGACCGACCTCGGAGATCGGATCGCCTCTTCCCGAGGTGAGACCGACGAGTCGGTTCGTGAAGTTGTTTATCGACTCCCCCGTCTCCTCGATCTGCCGGTTCCAGTCTTGCCACATTCTCTGGACTTCCTGGATCCCCGTTTGAATCGAGACGAACCCGGCGACCATAGACGAGAGACTTCCCGCGACCTCGTTCCCCATTTGACGGAACGCGCCTTGAGACTCTCGCGTTCGCCGAGTCGACTCCGTCGCTCGCGTCTTGACTTGGTCGAATTGTCGATTGATCTTGAGGAACGAGTTCACGAGGTCGGCCTCTTCCCCTTTGAATACCATCTCGTAATTACCCGGCATAGGTTCACCTCGTGATCTCTTCGATCTCTTCTTGCATTGAGTCGACGACTTCGTCGAGGTTCTTTTGAAGCGCGGCGTCGCCGGCCTTCTGGAGAAGCGCCTCGTCCTTCGACGAGAGACGACCGACCTCGTCGTCCTTGTTGTGGAAGTGTAGGTGAGGGGGAGCGGGGACTCGGACTCGGACTTTCTTACTCGATCCCGAGACCTTCCTTCGGTGTACCATTTGCGCTCTCATGTTCCCCGTCCAAACAAGTTGCTCGCGGATCCCTCTCATTCTCTTTCTCTTCACCCAACCGGGCGAGCGCTCGCGGTATCCGTAGACTCGATGAGCTTGTGGGTCGAAGTGAAGAGGGAGAACTTCGGAATGCCACGATCGCCCGGTGTCTTGCATCGTGGCCTTGAGAATTCTCGTGAGAGCTTTCCCGACGAGTTGCTTCGGGACTCCCTTCTCTCGGATCAAGATCTTTATTCTCGGTACAGACATAGTCTCTCGATCACCTCAAGTTCTCCGAAGGTCGGTCGATAGAGTCTTCGCTTGAAGAGGTCCCACTTCCACCGGATCTCGGCGAGTCGGAAGAGTCCCCTTTTTTTTTTGCGGCGTGAACCATGGCGACGACGGTCGGCCAATCGACGAGCGCGAGTCCGACCTCGCGGAGATCGTCGACGGTGAGAAGCTCAAGGACACGGACCTCGAAGGGAGAGACTCGATAGTTCAAGGCGAGAGCTTCGACCGCGACTCTCGCGAACTCTTCGTCTCCGATATCGGTCGGGATCGAGACTTGTCCCGTCTCTCGAAGCTCGTCCTCGTCGATCGTCCCGAAGAAGAACGAGGCGAACTTGTCCGCCGCCTCGGAGATCGAACGGAACTCCGACTTTACCTCATACGAGATCGACCCGTCGTCCTCGGGGAGAACGACCGTCGGGAGATTCGAGACTCCCGAAGGATAGACTCTCGCGAGCGGAATCATCCAAGAGCCGCCCCCGTTCAATCGGACCCAGTGACCCGGGATCGGATCGTATCGGAGCAAGTCCGACGACTGCGGCGGATCCTCGTTCTCGACTCCGATCCAGAACCGGCCTTCCTTCTCCTCCGTCCACTCTTGCCGCTCGGGGAAGTATCCGAAGGCGTCCTCGACTCTGGACTTCCCGCGAGGCGTCGAGACGATCACGATCCCGGGTCCCCCGCTCGGTCCGTTCGAGAGAACCTTCCGAGAACAGAGAAGCGCGTTCGCTCGCGTGTCGAAGATATAGTCGAGGCCGACTTCTTCGAGCGTTCCCATGAGAAGATCGACGTTCACCACGTTCGGGAAGTCGCCGGGAACGAAGTATCGAGGGGGCGCCATTCTTACCTCCCGCGCTCGCGCTTGTCGATCTCCCGATACAGGAGACCCGCAACGATCGCCGCCGCAATGATTAGAAAGAACGCGAACTTCATGGAAGAGTCGCCGTTGTGTCGAACTGTATGATCGGATCCGGGTCCGCTCCCGAGTCGATCCTCGGCGAGATCGTGATCGAGTTGTCGAACGGGTTCGGTTCCGTTGCGTTCGCGTCTCCGATCGTGACGATCCCCTCGGCGAAGAGAGCTTCGATATGTGCGGCGGTTGCGTCCGCGACACGCGTTCCGCCTTGCTCGACCGCTCGGAGATAGACCGCCGTCGCCGAGGTGATCGCGGTTCCGTCCGGATCCACGACTCCGACGAAGTGTTCCGAGTTCGTGAACCTCACCGTCGCGGTCGGAACCCGTCGACGGATCCCGACATATCGAGGCCAAACGTTCCCCTTATCCGATCGGATCTCAAGAGTGATTCCGAAGTTCAAGGTTATATCCTGGACTCCGTCGAGTTCCGTCCCGTTGATCACGACGGGTCCCGCGCAGAATTGAGAAGGATCGAGAGTTACGTCCGGGACGACCGACCCCGCGATCGAGAGCGGAGAGTTCTCCCCGTCCATCCTGCCGACGGCTTGATAGTCGATCGTCGCCGGCGGATTATGTGGAGCGCGGAGAGTCGTCGGGACAATGATCCCCTTCGACAAGCTCATCTTGAGGTGCCCCGAGGCCGCGCGAGTTCCTCCGAGTTCGCCTTGATAGAAGAACGCGTCGAAGGGGGTCGTCGTGATCGCGAGTCCGTTGATATCGCCGAGCGTGTTCAACGCCCGGGCGATCGCGGTCGTCGAGAACTGGATCGCCGGTTGTGCTGCGGCGATCGCGGCGAAGTTGTCGTCGACGTGTCCGCCGTGGCCTTGACGAGTGAGGGAGATCGCCGGGTTCAAGCGCTCCATTCTCGTTTGATTCACGATCGACGCGCCGAGCGCGACCGAATACAGATAGTAGACTTTTTGATCTCCCATCGGATCACCTCCAGTAGACGTTGAACGCTACGTTCAAGCTTAGGTCGTCCGTGTTCCCTTCGACGAGTTCGTCCTCGTCGGGGATCATTGTCGGAACGGACTTCTCAAGTCTCTCGATACAAAGGAACGACGGACCCGTGTCGCGAGGACGACACGAGAGTTCTTTCATCTCGGCGACGATCTTCCCCACGTCGAGATTGAAGAGTAAGCACTCTCGTTCCCAGTCGATCGGGGGAGTCGTGTTCTGAGGATCCGCCTCGAACATGAGCGAGAGTCCGCCCGTATGCTCGAAGACTCTCTTCGGTCCCGCCCCGATGAACTCCGCGTCGCAATCGGGAAGCTCGGTTATCAACGCGTAAGGCCGGACGAGCGGGATCGGATAGACGTATCGCTTCACATAGGACAACGCCTCGGCCGCCGAGACCGTCCCCGTCCAATCCTGGAACGACTCGCAATTCGCGACGAGGTCTTGAAGGTTCTCCATTGCGAGATCACAAGCGGACACGAAGGGGAGGTCGCTCTCTTCGAGCGTCGCGGTCGCTTCGACTATGGTCGAATAGTTTCCGGGGAAGAGACGATATCGAGCGGACACGGTCTTCGATCCGTCCCCGCTCGGGACCGTCCACGGGATCTCGTCCTCGTATTCAATCCAGGGAGCGGAGGTCGGGTCCGGACCGTTCGCGACTTGTACCTTCCACGCGGCGCGACAAAATAGATTGAGACGGATCTCGGTCGTGAAAATGTTCGAGGCGCCCCCGTTGATCGAGAGCGCTTCGTCCATCGGTTGTCGAAGAGGCGATCCGAATCCAGACCCGACCATTCTCCTCACCTCACAAGTTCAAGTCGTCCGCTCCGTCGAGCATGATCCCGACGAAGCGCTTCTCTTCGTCGAACGTCTCGATCCAGATGAGCGCTTCCTCGGCGTCTCCGAGGTAGAGGACCTCGCCGACGAAGTATCCTCCGTCCGTGAGTTCCTCGATCGTCTCGATCGGATCCTTGAAGAGCCTCTTCAAGAACTCGAATAGTTCCTTCATGTCGGCGACCCATTTGTCCGTCTGGATCAACGCGACGAGATCCGCGTCCTCGTTCTTCGTGAGCCACGCGACGAGCTTCGACTTCTTCCCGCGCTTCACATGCTTCGCGATCCACGAGACGAGCTTCACGATCACGCCAATGATCGTTATCACGTCGCGGATCTCGAACTTCCTCTCGGTCCGTTCCTCGTTCATCCTTCGGTCCTCCTGTCTGTTATGCCGGGGTCCGTCTTCTGGAGAAGTCCGTCGACGAGTCTCCCGACGTTCCTCTCGATCCTCTCGATCGACTCGTTCGCGTTCTCTTGTCGAACCTTGATCACCTCGATCGCCGTGTCTTGTTCGCCTTGCTTCCGAAGAACCTCGACGAGAGAGTCGCACGGCGCCGAGTGTCCGCTCCCGTTCTTCCGATTCGCGAGGACCTTCACCGTCGTCGCGAGCGCTCCGATCCCCGTCACGAGTCCGCCGATTGCGGCCGCGACCGTTTGTCCGTCCGTCATTATCTCGCCTTTCTACGCGAACGCGAATCGACACACGACGAACGCGCTTCCGACTCGGATCGAATTCGCGGTCGTGTTCGAGCATGTTATCTCGACCCCGAAGAGTCGCCCCGGCCGGTGAAGTCCGATCGCCGGGGATATGTCCAAGAACTCACGGTGGAAGTCCGTGTCCCCTTGTCCCCAAGTGAGAGCGCCGGAGGTGAAGAGTTGAAGGATCGTGATCGAGTCGGGGTCTCTCGATATCAACCGAACTTGTGAGATGTAGTCGGCGCCGACGGTCGTCTCGAACTCGACGAAGATTCGGAACGGCTTAATCCTCGCCCCGTAGAGTTGAAGGAACGCCCCGTCGGAGAGAGCATATCCGACCGCGTTCGTTGAGTTCGAAACGTCGCCCCCCGGACCGAAGTCGAAGTCGCCTCTCATCGGCGCGAGAATCAAGTGTGTCTCCGTGTGAGCCGGGTCTTCGCCGGTTGTGATAACACCTTGTCTCGTAACGTGAAGCTCTCCGATATTCAAGGCGATACGAGCGTCGGATCCTCCGTCGTCGTAGGCGTTGATCGTCGTCTCTCCGTCTTCGGTGATCTCGACGAAGCTCGCGTCGTCTCCGTCGAGAAGGAACGATCCGTCCGTCATCACGAGACCTTGATCAATGTTCACGGCGAGACCGGCGGGACCTTGTATCTCGACGGCCTCGATCAACGGAGATTCGATCTTCGTCCTCGCGACGATTAAGTTCGCGCCGACTCCGCCCCATACGTTCGCGGGATCGGAAGTCGAGCCGATGTTCCCGACGCCTTCGAGCGCCGGCATAAGTCCGAGGCCGAAGAGTTGTCCGTCCCCTCTCATTCCGAAGGGATGGTCGAGGACTCCGCCGGCGTCGCCGCCATACAAGACGAAGTCTTCGGTCGACGGAACTCCGCTCATTCCCGTGATATCTATAAGCTTCACGCTTGACGCGGCGCCCCAATCGAGACGGAACTTCAATCCGTGAAGGAACCCGTTCAAGAGTCCGTCGGCTATGAACTTCACGTTCGCGTCGAGATAGGTCGCTTCGGTTCCTTGAACGATCGACATGATTCGATAGTAGTTCGCGAAGACCGTGTGAGTCGCGTCTTCCTCGGCGAAGGCGACGGTTCCCGTCTCCCAGTCGAGAGCGAACTCGTCGGGGAGAAGAGTCCCTCCGTCGGTCCTCTCCGTGAGTTGTGTTCCCGTCTTCCCCGTCTCCGTCCAAACCTCGAACGAGTAGTCGTCGGACGGATAGTCGTCGAGGACGACTTGTTGATTCGCGATCGGGATCTCGATCTCGACCTCGACCGCAACGAGGACCGAGACGAATCCGTTCGGCGGATCATAGTCCCGAGGATAGTCGTTCTTCGGACGGAACTCCGGGACCCCGAAGGGATACGCGAAGCGAGGTCTTCCGATCGGATAGCTCATCCCGTTCTCCTAAACTCTTCGCCGCTACGTTCGCGGATCGTTCGTCTCCTAAGTCGCAACCGCGAGGCCGCGATCCTGTCCTCGTCGTCTATCGAAACGACGAACCACTTCTCCCCCTCGAAGACGACCCAGTGATCGAGCGAGGGGGTCGGGACGATTGAATATGGAACCGCGACCTCGGCGGTCGACGCCTCTTGTCGACCTTGTCCCGTGTAGTTGTCGCGCTCCGTTTCGTCGAAGAAGAGGGGAGCGTCGAACGTCTCGCTCGTCGAGTCGTCGAAGAAGTATTCGATCGGACGAGCGTACTCTTCCGGATTCGAGATCACCTCTTCGAAGTCGTGAACCATGTTCTCGCGGAAGCTCACCTCTCACTCCTCGAAGTTGAGACCGTCTCCTCGGAGAGACGGTCGACTTCCTTCTCGCGTCGCCTTCGTCCGAGCGAAGAGGTCCTTCGCGACGCGTTCATTCCCTCGCCCCGTTCGGGGAGACACGGGAGAGGACCGGAACTCCCGTTCATGTCTCCCCTTCCCCGGCGTCGGGTTCCGTCTTCGTCGGCTTCGAGACGACTTTGAGTTGTCCGAGTTGGATCGCCTTCGAGATATCCTTCCCCGTTACGTTCTCCCGACAACAACCGTCGAGCATAACGAACTCCGGTTCCCGAACCTCTCCGCGAATCTTCTTCTCGACCGTGAGGACGAGACGAACGACCTCTCCCTTCCCTTGCTTCTCCTGTCTCACTCTCTTCGCTTCTCTCATGTTCCGGTCCTTCCTTTGGTCCTTCCTTCCTCAGAGTCCTCGAACGACAAGCTTCGAAACGTCCGCCCCCGACGGGAACCAGATCGAGACCGCCTTCAATCTTCGGATCCCGACGAGATCGACGTCGATCACGACGGACGACCCACTCGCGAGGAGAAGGTCGTGAGCGGCCGCGCTCGATAGCTGATTGATTCGAATCATCACCGTTTGTCCCGTGAGGTTCGAGACGAAGATCTTCCGTTGTGAGGTCGTGAACGAGTAGACTCCCGCCGTGGCGTTCGGGGTCGGAGAGACCGTCGTCGTCGCCGCCCCCGAGATCTCCGCGAACGGAGTCGGGGTCGGAGTCGGCGTCGGCGTGGGAGTCGGCGTCGGCGTCGGCGTGGGAGTCGGAGTCGGTGTATCCGTCGGAGTATCCGTCGGCGTCGGCGTGGGAGTCGGCGTCGGCGTGTCCGTCGGCGTGTCGGTCGGCGTATCGGTCGGAGTGTCCGTCGGTGTAGGCGTCGGGGTCGGGGTCGGGGTCGGCGTGTCCGTCGGTTGCGCGAACGCGACTCCGCACCCGATCACAAGCGCCCCGAGAACCGACAAGGTCGAGCGCCTCATTGTGTCTTCCTTCCTAGTGCGAGAGAAGGGGAGAGGCGACGACCGAAGTCGCCGCCTTGTCCCCGGGTCTTCGAACGATCACGAGAGCGTCGCGTGAACGGCGTACTGCCAGTAACCATATCCGACGTTCCCGATCATCTTGAGTCCGTAGAGGTGCCGGTCGTTGTGGAACTCTTCCGGCGATCCCTCTCCCTGGACTTTCATCGTTACGCCTTCCTCTTCCTGCCGAATGAGCGGCTTCACGTCTCCGTCGGTCCGGAAGATCGCGAATTGATCGTCCCATGTAAGACGAGGATTCGGAACGACGCTCACGTCGAAAGCGTTTTGCTTCGTGAGAACGTTGTCGACGGTTGCACCGCCGGCCGCGAGCATGTTCGTCGAGACCGCCGTCACCGCCGCCGCCCAGTAGTTCACGGGAACCATGCAAAGGAAGTTCTTCGCGTTCCCGTTCATCGGCTCGCCTTGATCGTCGAGGAACGAATACTGATGCTGGATCACGACCATGAGAGCATCGACGAACTCGGCGGGAGTCGGGTTCGCCGGCGTGACAACGTTCAACTGAGAGTAGTCCCCGGCGTCGAGTAGGTTCGACTGGGCGCCGGAGTCGCCTTCCTCGTGATCCGTGTCGAAGAAGTTCTCGCCGTCATAGCAGACACGCGAGGCGCCTTCGTCGATCAAGATCGAGAGAAGCTTCTCCCAATGCTGGCCGGCTCGGGTCGCAAGCTCTCCGATTCTCACGTCGAGTTGTCCAGTCTTGTCCCGACGGAGATCGTCGACCTCGACCGCGAGAGTCCCTTCCCACTTCTTGTTCGTGATCGAGAGTCCGTTCTCTCGGAACCCCTTCGCCTGTCGGCCTCCGATCCACTCGCGGATCGCCGGCGTCATCCCGAGCCATTTGTAGGTTTCGGTCTCCTGAGTCGATTCGAACATTGCGGAGAGAGCGCTCGCCCACCCGCTCCCGAGAACGGCTTCGAGCTTCATGTAGAAAGACCCGATGATTCCCTTCGTGCTTATTCCCGGATACTGGTTCGCCATTGTTCTACCTTTCTAGTTCGATCCTTGTTCTTCGCTTCGGTCTTCACGTCTTCCCTTCCTTCGATCACACGGGATCAACGCACGGATAGAAGTCGACGATCGCGAGTTCGGAACTCACGTCGACGATCCGAACGATCCGACCGGCGATCGACGCGCCTCCGATAAAACTCGTCGTGAGATCGTTGTCGTTCTCGTATCCGACGAGGTTCCCGACTTGATCCGCGACGAGACTCGGGACGACGACCTTGAGTCGATACCGGTTCGGACCATGAACACGAACGGAGAGATCTCCGTCCGCCCCGTCCGAGTTGTCCGCGTGAGCGACCGCGTGTCCGAGGAATCGGTCTCCCTGGATGAGCGGCCGCACATATCCGGACGCGTTCTGCCCGACCGACGAGCCTCGATAGATCTTCGCTCCCGCCTCGATAGGGTACTCGTTGAAGTCCCCCGTCTCTTGAACGAGAACTCGATCTTCAGTGAGTGCCGCCATGAGTCTTCCCTTCTATGATCACGAAGGATCAACGCACGGCGTGAACTCAACGATCACCGTGTCGGTCTCGACGTATCGAACGATACGACCGGCGATCGAGCTTCCCGCGAGCGTTGTCGTGATCACGTTGTCGTCGGAACAAGCGATCGCCGTTCCGACGTCCGTGATCGCCGCCCCCGAAAGGGTATGCTTGAGACGGTAGACGTTCGGACCGTAGGTCCTCACGCGAAGGTCTCCCGCCGCGCCTCCGGAGTTGTCGGCCTTTGCGAGCGCGTGTCCGAGGAACCGATCGCCGGCCTCAAGGGGTCGAGCGTATCCGCTCCCGTTGTCCCCGACTGCGGCCCCCTTGTAGATCAAGGTATCGGCCGCGATCGGGTATTCGTTGAAGTCCCCCGTCTCCTGAGTGAGGACTATGTCGTCGGTGAGTGCCGCCATGGTTCATTCTCCCTTCTGTCTTGTCGCGTGTCGCGACTCATTCGCTCTCGTCTTCGCGAGAGTAGAACTTGATCAATCCCTTCGACTCCGCTCGACGGTATGCGGCGAACGCGTCGAAGGATCCTCCGAACTCTTCCCTCGTCTCCTCGCTCGACTCCCACTCTCTCTGGATCTCGTCCTCGAACGAGACGGGATCATTCTTCGACGGAGGGGACTCGGTCTCGTTCGGACCCGGAGACTTCGGCGCCCCGTCCGTGATCGAGTCGAGCTTCGCGGCCTTGAGCTTGTCGGTCGCCTCTTCGAGCGAGGCGCCTTCTCTCACGAGGTCCTCTCCGAGCTTGTAGAGGCCGAGATCTCCGGCGAGGGAGAATATCCCGATCGCTCGCTCGCGTTCGTCCTCGACGCTCTCAGCGGCTCCAGAGAGGCCGACGTTCTGGGTCCCGCCGGAAGGCGAGGCCTCTTCCCCCTCGTCGGGGGTCTCTTCCTCGGGGGTCTCCTCGGCGGGAGTCTCTTCGGGGGTCTCTTCCTCGGGGGTCTCCTCGGGAGTCTCCTCGGCGGGGGTCTCCTCGGGAGTCTCTTCGGGATCCTCGTCGGCGACCGCCTCCGAGTTCTCGAAGACCGTCCCGTCGAGCTTGCTCAACGCTTCGCCTTCTAGCACTTTCATTCCTTCCTCCGTTTCTGTCTCTCCGCCGAGGACGAACCGGATCGTCGTCCGACCCCCTTCGCCCATAGCGGCCGCGCTCGTGTTCTCATCGGCTCCGAGCGCACATAGACTAACCTCGCGAATCTCGAAGTCCTCGAACACGGCGCCGGGACCTTCGAACTTCCTTCCGTTCACCTTGACGGACTCCCCTTCGTTCAAGAGGCGGACGCGCTTCGGTGGAACATAGACGGACGATTGCCAGGGATAGCCGGCCTCTTCCGTGAGAGCGATCGCCTCGCGTCCGTCTTCCGTGACTCCCGTCAAGAGCGCCTCGGACATGAGGCGCCCCCGACCGTCGACCCATAGTCTCGTAGTTGCTCCCGCGATCCTCTTCGGATCGTGATCCCTCAAGAGCGGCTTGTCTTGTCGACCGATCCTCGCTCCCGACATATCGAGGACGAGCTTCTTCCAGAACCAGTGAGAGAACTCGCGACCCGAGTTCGCGACGATCTTCATTCTCATCGTCGACGCTCCCTCGTCCCTTCGCGAGTCCTCGACTCCGAGGTCCTCTTCCTCCGAGCAACGGAACGCCCCGAGGGGAAGCTCGGCGACTCCGCCGTTCTTCGAGAGAGAGAGGATCCTCTCCGAATAGGTTCCTTCGCCTTGCTTCTCTTTCGAGGCCGGTTCGAACGACTTCGTCTTCACGTTGTTCTCCTTGATCCATCGTCGCGCCTCGGCGACCGTCCAGTTCTTCACGGGGAAGCGAAGCGCTTGAGGGATCACGGAGTCGGACGGCTTCGCCTTCCCTTTGAGCTTTCCCCATATCACCGCGACCGTCTTCGGGACCTTGATCGTTCCGAAGATCGTCCCGCCGTTCACGCGACGGAAGGACTTCGGATCGAACTCTCCCGGATCCCTCAAGCGAGCGGCGTGTTCGTTCGGATATGGCATGATCAAGCGCCCCCCGTCGTCGGCTTCGCGTATGGGTCGGAGAGTCCGAGTTCTTCGCGCTTCGCCTTCACTCGCGCCTCTTCTTCGAGCGTCGCGTCTACGTCCTTCCCTCGCGAAGCGTTCTCGTCGACCGTGGACGAGAACCCGTATTGAACCGCGATTCTCGACGCTTGCGCTTCCTTGAGGGGGTCGATCCACTCCCAACCGGGGGAGATCCATCGGACCGCCGCCCAGTCGTCGAAGGTCTTCGCGAAGTCGCGAGGGATCGAGAGTCTCCCTCGAAGGATCGCTTCCTCGATCACGAGGCGCCACGAGGGAGAGCATAACTTCCGCGAGATCCACGCTTGCATCGTTCGGAATTGCCGATAGGACTGCTGGAGCGAAGCTCGCGCCGACGAATAGTTCGTCTTCGTGTAGTCCTTCGAGGTGAGTTCATACGAGAGGCCGACGCTCGAACTCATCATTCGGACGATCGAGTTCACGAACATATCGAAGTCCCCCGCTTGCGTGACGGGATTGAAGGCGCTCATCTTTTGCCCTGGATTCAGATAGGTGATCTTCCCCGGTTGAATCCCTTCCTTCCTCTTCCCGCTCGCGTCGGTCCCCGTCGCTCTCGCGGTCGCCGCGCTCACCGCGTCGGGAGTCTCGATATAGATCGAGATCGCCGAGGTGATTCGCTCTCTCATCACCTTAGACTCGACGAACGCTCCGAGGTGACGGAAGAGGGAGAGGATCGGAGCAAGGATCGGGACGCCTCTCGTCTGCCCCGGCCTCTCCGCGAAGTATAGGTGAAGCATGTTCGGACGACCGTCGTCGTCGAAGGCGGGGACACGAACGAACTCGACGTTCGCGTTCGTCCTCAAGGTCCCCGAGATAGGCCAGTCGCCCGGGTGAGTCTTCCGGACGTGGTAGGCGACGGGGGCGCCATTGTCTCCGAGTTCGATCCCCGCTCGAATGTCGTCGTCCGTCCTCGTCCCCGTCGGCGTGTCGACCCGATCCGCCTCGACGAGTTCCCACGCGAACGAATACGGTCGACGACTGTCGTCGTCAATCATTCGTCGGAGAAGGAAGGCCTCGCCGTTCTCCAGAACTTGACGGAAGGCGACGGACTCAAGCTCGAAGAAGTCGAGTCGTCCCGTCGCGTCGGCGAAGGGACTCCACCTCGCGAACTCTCTCTCGGTCGCTCGCCTCATGAACTCCGTCGTCTCCTCGTCGATCCCGAGAAGCTCGCCGGGGATCATGCTTTGCGGCTTGATCCCGGACCCGATCACGTTCGACTGAATCGTCGAGACGATCCCGTGAGCGTGAGCGTCGTTCCGAACGAGATCGCGGGAGCGATCGCGGAGAGCTTCGAGGTCGGGGAGCGTGTCCGCGTCGGCGGATCCTCCCCCGGGGATCCAGTCCGCCGTTGTCCTCTTCTTCTTCGCGCCGGAGTATCCGCCCCCCGAATAGGCGAAGGCGAACTCCGACGCGAACCGCGCGGCCTTCCTCTTGAACGCTCGTCGGGGAGCGACGGTCTCGATCAACTCGTCAAGGAACTTCGCGACTCGTCCGCGCTTCGGCTCTTTCATCATAGGACCTCTTCGAACTCGACGAGGTTCTCGGCGACTCCCCCGCTCACCTCTGCGGCGAGCATTTCTTCCTGAGCGCGGAGATCCTTCAAGTCGAGGTATGTCACGGTCCGACCCGCGATCGTATACGACCGAACCCGTCCCGTGATCAAGGCGTCGATCGCGTCCCTCACGATCTGCAAACGTTCCGCCGGCGTCGCCATGGTTCGAGGCCTCCCGTTTGTTCGTTTCTTGATCCTACGATCTAGCAACGCACAACGAACGAGAAAAGTCCAGACCCCCCGATAGAATCTCCGCCCCCCGAATTCGTCGTTCTTCGGCTATTCTGGAGCGTTCCGCCCGAACGCTACCATTCGAGCCAGTCGCCCCGAGCGTCCTCGATCCAGTCGTCCCCCTCGATTCTCTCGATCGTTTCTTCGAGTTGCCGAACTTCCGCCGGCGCGAGGCGCCCCGGCGCGTCGACCGATCCGAGCGAAGTCGTGTCGAGCATATCCCCCGCCGCGAAGTTCAAGACCTCACAGTCGAGGAAGTGATCGTTCCTCACTCCGCGCTTGAGCGTCCACTCGTAACGAACGCGACCCGTCCGTCGGTTCGTGACCCGTTCCTTCCTCTGAGCGAACAACTCGTCGAAGTAGTCGTCGCCCGTGTCGACGGGGAAGTGAATCGCTCCGTCTTCGAGGGGGTCCCGAGTGAAGCGACCGAATATCAAGTCCTTGTAGTAGCTCGTCCGGACGTGCCATAGAATGATCCCGTGATTCTTGTGAGAGCGCGGGACCCACGGTTGCGGAATCTGTCCGTCCGTCTTCACCGCCCGGATCCTCGACGCGTTCGCTCTCGCGAAGGGATACACGGTCGCCGGCTTATAGCTTGCGTCGATTAATGCGAGCGACGGCATGATCGGAGATCCGTCGACCTTCACTCTCGCCGAGAAGATCGTTCGTTCGAGTTCGTCGAAGTCGGGTTCGCCGTGATACATGATCCATCCATAGTCGACGAGCCACGAAGTCGAGAGCTTCCCCCAACCGCGAACGACCCATCGGAAGTTGTCGTCGTGAACGTCGATCCCGGCGGTGAGGACTTGAACGTCGCGAGGGACTTGTCCTCGAATGTAGTCGTCCGCGTTCCGAGTCTTGATCGCGATCGGGTCGACGTTGTCGATCGTCTCCGCGAACGGTTCCGCGAGAACGTTGTTCACGAACGACATGAGCTTCTCGGGATAGTTCTTCGCTTCGAGGAACTCCTTCGCGAGAGGCGCGAGTCGGTGGATCTTCGAATAGAGTCGCGACCATTGGAACCCGAGGTGAGGTTCCCTCATGGGGTCGGGAGTCGGAGTCTTCGTCGGTTCGTCGTGGAAGGGAACCCATAGACCACGCTCGACCGCCTTCCACCTCTCCTCGTCTTCCCACGGAGACTCGCACTCGATACAGAGATATCGAGCGGTCGTCGGGTCTCCGTCGTTCCACCTCACGCGAGACCATACGAGTTCTTGAAACGTTCCGCACTCGGGACACGGGACGACGAACTTGAGACGGTGAGAGGCGTCGAGGCCTCGCGAGATATATCCGTCCTCGGTCGTCGGGGTCGAGTCCTCGACGACCTTCTCGATCCCCGTGAACGTCTGGGTCCGTTGCGACGCGAGGGAGACGGGGTCGGACTCGTCTCCGCTCCATCGGTCGTACTTGTCGACCTCGTCGAGGAAGACGTATCGACACGGGACTTGAGCGAGAGATCGCGGAGTCTTCGCGCTCGCGAACCAGAGGGACATATTCCGGAACTTGCAACCGAGAAGCGATTGATCGTATCGGTCCTTCGCTCGACGCTCTCCGATCACGGGAGTCGCCGACGAGAGGTGACGGATCCGGTCGAGGAGACGCTTCGCGTCGGCGTGAGCGGGATAAACCCACATAGCCGGACCGGGGTCCCCCCACACGGCGAAGCCGAGCATATTCATGAGCGCCTCGGTTCCTGCGGCTTGCGCGGCCTTGCATATCGAGACCCGTCGAACGGTCGCGGTCGAGAAGGCGTTCATAACTCCGACGAGCCATGGAGTCGTCGAGTTCTTCCATCGCCCATGGAAGCGCGACCATTGCGGGGAGAGGACGCGGTATCGTTCCGCCCACTCGGAGACGGAGAGGCGCTCGGGGGGAGAGAGAACGTCGAAGACCTTCGACCATATCGGATCCCTCATTCGTCGCTCCCCTCTTCGAGAACCGAGGCGAGGAAGAGGACCGCCTCGGCGAGACGTTGAAGATCGTCTTCGATCCCCCGGTGTCTCTCGTCGAAGGTCCGTCTCTTCCCGACCCGTTCCCCCGATCCCTTCTCGACGCGCCTCGCGTATCGCGTCGCGTTGCGGATCGCTCTCTCGCGTTCGCTTCTCATGAGACCTCTCCGATCCTTTGAGCGTTGTCTCTTCTGTAGACTCCGACCGCGATCCCCCACGAGGCGCGTCTCACCTTGCGGACCTTGAGATAGATCTCGTGAGATTCGAGGCCGAAGCTATAAGCGAGCTTTACGGCTCGACTCGCGAGCGTCTCGACTCCCGCTCGCCTCTCCCGCTTGAAGTCCTCGAACGTGAACACGTCTCCGTCTCTCATGTCGCCTTCCCCTTCTCTCTCGACCTTAGTCGGTTCTGGAGATCCGCGACGACTCCCGCGAGGGAGGCGCGAACGATCTCGTCGTATTGATCCTGGAACTCGGGAGGGAACTCCGCTCTCGCGGAGAGAAGTCCGGTCTTCGTCGCGGTGTAGAGTTCACGAAGGTCTCGGACGACCTCTTCGATCGACGCGGTCTCTCCCGACTCGATCGCGACCTTCAAGCGGAGACGATCCGCTCGAAGCTTGTCGAGTTCCCTCTTCGCGTCGTTCGATCCGTTCCCTCCGATCGAGAGGTCGCGGTCGTGTCTCCAGATCGCAATCGCCGAGAGGTCGTATTCATACGACCGACCTCCGACGTTCTTCCTCGGACAACCGGTCTCGAACCAGTCGCGGAGAGTCGCGGACGTGATCCCGAAGAACCGCGCGGCCTCTTGTTGTGTCGTGACGATCCATCGTCGATCGGGTTCGTTCGCTCGAAGCTCGGACTCGATCCGTTCGAGGTCCTTCGCCTCGGCGCGAGTGAGTCTCGGTCCGCCTTGCTCGATCGAGGCCTTGAGCTTCTCCGCGAGGACCTTGTATCTCTGACGCTTCGCGATCTCCGTCGCGGACGCCTTCGGTCGTTTGCTCATAGTTCACTCCGATCGACGATCTCTTGAAGACCGAACCAGACACGAACGACGAACCCGACCACGACCCCGAGAAGGAACGCGGTCGACAACGCTCGAACGATCAAGACTCACCCGCCTCTCGTTTGATCTGTTCCTTCGCCGTTCGTTCGAAGAGGTCCGCGTCGAACGTCGGCGCCTTGAGCGAACGAAGCTTCGACCGCGTCTCGTCGAGTTGTTCGTTCACTCGTTCGATCGCTCGTTCGACCCCCGTCGTCTCCGCTCGGAACTCGACGACGATCCCTTGAGTCTTCTCCTCGCCCCGAAGGATCCTCTCGATCGTCGTGAGTCGATCAAGCGCGAGTCTCATCGTTCGATCCCTCTCCGTCTCAAGGCGTCCCGCTCGAAGCGCGAGGTCGAGTCCCACGAGGACCCCGAGCGCGAGCATGATCACGAGACCCGGAACGTTCATCACCACGACCTCCCGTCTCGTTCGATCTCCGCCGCGAACCAGACCCCGAGCGCGAACCCGGCGATCATACCGATCGCGATCCCGATCCCTAGAATGAACACGCTCACCTCGACCTCCCTTCGTTCACCGTTTGGCGATACGCTCAAGAATTCGGCGCCTATTCGCCGAACCGCGATTCCGTTCGTTCGTTCGTTCGACGAACGTTCGACCACTAGATCTAGTACGTTCGTCGGGGACCCCCCTCAGATTAATTCGGGTAGAAAAAAAGAGCATGGGCGAACT
>Ga0180435_10000500_pt1 | contig 41170 bp, 57 predicted proteins | sample SS_ome_3_FD_132467 | JGI IMG/M metagenome (GOLD analysis project Ga0180435, IMG submission 132467) | Hypersaline lake sediment archaeal communities from the Salton Sea, California, USA - SS_3_S_1 metaG | ecosystem: Environmental > Aquatic > Non-marine Saline and Alkaline > Hypersaline >... | reverse complement strand
GCCACTTTTCCACTTTAAATAAAGTTTCGTTCCATTTGGATAATTCAATAATACTTTTAACAATTCATCCATTCTATTCACCATTAAAATTTAGCATGTACAATGTATAGTACCACACCAACCCCATCAATAAGAAACATACATGATTTTACACTCACACCCCGGATATGAAAATTTATTCTCCCCGGGGTTTCCTTTCTACCATCTACCTATCATGATCAATCATTCAGCTCATGTATAATTTTTATTTTCACAGAAAAAGCGCAAAGCGCAAGTCCTTAGGCGAAGGGCGCTGGAGGACCTATGAGAAGGCTTCCGTCGCCACAGCAGGGCCGAAGCGACCCGAGCTGATGGCGCTTGGAGCTAGACACCAAAAAAGACTAAAAAGAGAACACTTTAACACTTTATTGAACTTAAACTTTCTGTAACAATCAAAAAAAGGTGTCCATTTCTTCATGGACACCTCTCAGTGTTATACATATTGGGTTTCATTTTCTTCTTTTCTAAAAAAGCTCTTCATCGCATGGAAAACATCTGCTTTTTGTTTGAGGATGTAATAGTGGAATTTTGGATTATCGATGTTTTTATAAGCGGACATTAATGTTGAATGACGATTGTACTGATATAACCATTAACCCTATAACCGTTTTGTGACTTTCCTTTTACTTTGTAAGTTTTTCTTTAGACTATGTGATGATTTGCTCCAAGATTAACAGTTCAAGATTAACACTTTAACTGTTAATTTTGGACTGTTAATAGGGGTTAACAGGTTCCTTTCAGTTCTGACAAGGCTTTAAGCCCTGTTTAGAAGCGTAACTTCCACCCCTTTTAGAGCTCATTTTTCACCTTAAAAAATGCCTCTTTTTTCTTCTGTTTTAGGAATTCTATTTTATTGTGTTTTCCTACAATAAATTCATAAAAATAAAGTACAGAGTTTTCTCTATTCTGTAATTCAATCCATATCATTCCTTCAATTCATCAATTCCTCGAATCGTCAATCGGTGAGAAGTGATTAAGTTAAAAGACCGAAACAGAGGATAGTTTAAAATAATATTACAAGTTATAATTAACACAAATGGTATATTTCGGGAGGGTGAATATGAGTAAATATTGGGAGCCTTGCCCCAGATGTGGCAGCAGTTCAGTTATTACACGGGGAAAATGGTTTTGGTTTTTAGTCTTATTTTGTAGTGGCGGTTGTATGATATGGCTAGGGTTAATTTTTGTACCATTTTTATTCTTGGCTTTTCTGCTAATTTTGATTTCACCGTTATCTTTCTTGCTACCAAAGCTGAACCAGTGCCAAGAGTGTAAATTCGCATGGAAAGTAAAAAAGAAATCGGTTAAGAACGGAAACAATAGTGGCATTAATAAAACAGCTGTAGAAAAAACAACTATCGAAAACATTCTAGAAAATGAACCGCTTACTAAGCCACAACATACCGAATCCGCTCAGAACATGATTTTATTTAATGTTGCAGGGGTCACTTTTGAAAACGATGAGGGAAAAGATATACAAAGTTTATTAAGAAAAATCGGTAAGCAAATAGCTAGAGATAACGATATTCCGTCGTATTCTGGTCTAACGAACTCGGAAATTTTAGAGGGATTCGAAGAAATTTCGGAATTTGAAGAAATTGAATTTGGAGAATGCATCGTATTTGAAAAAGATCCTGATAATGAATTCGATAAAAATGCCATAAAAGTATTTGTAAAACTTGATGAGAATAAAAAACACCATATCGGATATGTTCCTAAAGAAAATAACATTGAATTATTAAAGATAATGGATGCTGGTACAATAAATGACGTTGTTGCAACTTTTGTAGGAGGAAAAATCAAAGAAGTTGATTACGATTTTGAAAAAGATAAAGAAGTAGTAGTTGTAAAGGAATTAACTCTAGGAGTAGAGATAAAAGTGTATTACAAATAAAAATTATTAGCCCACTAAACCAAAATGGAGTGGGCTTTGCTGTGACATGATGGCTGGTGTGCTAATGCGTGATGGTCTGCATCATGCATCTATTAGTTTGTGCATTTGACCCCTTTAGAATTCAACAATCTTCTTTTGAACCCACTGTGGCTGGTTACGATGAACAATCAGAAACTTATCATCTGATTCATCCAGTATGGCGATTTTCGAACCTTTTTCGACCGCACCAAAAACTGTTTTTAAGTCCGAATGAAGAAATCCTTTTGTATCCTCTTTTACGTAAGCCCATCGGAATGATCGCTCTTCTGTTTGATGAGCAGCAATCCAACCATACACTTTCCCGTTTAGTGTCAACTCGTACCACAACTTCCCTTTAACAACTTGCTGATTTCGAACAACGAACGTCCAGTTTAAATATTTTTCCGATTCCTCTTTCCATCCTTCTACAGGGCGACCATAAATACCGTATTTGTCGCTCACTACTTTTACAACTTTCCATACTTTTTCGATTGGTGAATCAGCAAGTTTTTGAACGCCTTGTTTTGGCAGTGTGTAATTATGACCGATGAAATTGCAGTATGCTCGAATAACAGCTTCAGCATAGTCCTTCCAGTGTTTTAGAAGCTGTTGAACATCATCTTTTTTACTGTCGGCAAAACCATATTCGATAATTGTAGTATTCACTGAACCCGTATCACGATGCATGTAGTAATAATCTTTTTTAGAGTTATATGGCAAAGTTCGTGAGAATACGCGTCTTAAATTCTGCCCCTCTTTTGTGATTTCTAACGCCAACTGACGTGCAAGCTCATCATCTGCAAAAATAGAGTGAATCGTTTCGACTCCATCCCCGCCACCAGCATTAATATGGTTCGATATACTGTGCTTTGCTCCACTATTTCGAACAATGCGCGTACGTTCAGATGGTGATAAATATACGTCCTTATCTCTAGTAAGTGCTACTGGAACACCTAATTCCTTAAAACGCTTATATTGGTATAGGGAAATATCAAGGACCATGTCTTTTTCTTTCCAATACTGATTACTCCCACCGCCTGGGTCCTTCCCTCCGTGACCTGGATCAATGATTAATTCAACCATTATTTAAACACTCCTTTTCTAATAAATAATAAAAAGGCCGCCAATCGACGACCTTACTTTTTCGCACTCTCTTTTCCTTTTAACACAACAATCGCATTCTTGATTTGATCTGGAACCGGTAAGCCGATTCTACCGGCGTTTTCCGTAATACTTAAGATTTCATTTACGGCATAGAACACAATGACCATCGTCATAATTAATGCTTTTGTTTCCAAACCACTTTCGATTAGTAGTAAGTCAATAAGGTGGGCAACTGCGACCATCAAAAAGATAAATACTTTGCGCGCGATCCCTACCATGCCGATTTTGCTTTTCAACGTCCCCTCAACAAATCCAGCTGCTAATCCAGTGATAAAGTCAATAATTGTGAGTGCCAATAAGATGGTGAGTAGCAAAGTCCAATCCCCATATAGGAATTGAACTAAACCTACAAACACTGCTGTAATGATTTGAAATGATTTTTCCATGTTTATCACGCCTTTCGAACAAAATAAAAAAGCCTACTATTCAGCAGCGCTTCCTGTTAATTTTTCATTCACTTTTTGTCTGATTAATTCAGATAGTGCTTCGATCGACTCTTTCCCTGCATATTCCTCTGCTGTAAGAGGCACATGGCCAGTCAGATTTATCGTCTGCTCTTGATCCTTTCCTGAAAAGTAAACTTGAACACCAGATAGTTGCCCTTCTGCATATCGCATATTTACGTTAGTGATTTGAATGTTCATTATTCATCTTCTCCTTCCTCGAATCTTTCGCAAATATAGTCATAAATCATAGCTTCTTGACCACTGAATTCTTTTTCACAGTTTAATAGAACTTCCTTCACAGTTATCAACATTCCGTGATAGTTGCCTCCCTCAATTACAAACACCTCCTCATCTAATTCCTTTTTATCTTTGATGAAGGTATCCACATCTTTTACATCCCAACGCTGGCCATCTGGCGTTGTTTTTGGGTTTCCGTTTTCGTCAAGGTTACAATGCTCTGTGAGAAGCTCTTTGAAATCTTTTTGGTATTCTACCAATCTCTCATTTAGTAACTTGATAAGCTTCGTGCGATGACGAGACTGCTTCCCTTTCAACGACAAATCAAAAAGCAGGTCGATGACCTGCTTCAATTTTGCATTTTCAATTTTAACTTGCATGTTAAAATTCCTCCTTTAAGCTCCAATATCCATCCAATAAGTATGTTCATATCCTATGCGTTTTCCGAAGAGCACAAAGTCACACACACAATCAACATCACTCAAAACAAAAAATTTGTCTTTTTCTTTTCGAATGTTGACATTGTGACTTGGAAACACAGCGTATTCACTTACTGCTTTTGCAAATTTATCATCCAAAAGAACGACCGTTTCAATCCCTGCTTGAATTGTGACATTGGTAAACAGGGTAGACAACAGAACTTGTGGAGAATCAATCGGCGACATTCCCAGATTCTCTCCATCGATTTCAATGGATCCACCCGTTTTTGTCCCATCCGCATTAAAAGCGTGTTTGACGACACCACCCATGTAGAATCGAATAACTCCGGAAGAACGGTCTTGATAAATGTAGTGGGTGTCAGTTGCTTGCCACCTTGTCGCAGATCCTTCTGTATTGACTTTTGAACCCTTTTGGAACTGAATAATATCGTTGTATGAATAGACATAAAAATTGTCGTTTGAAGTCGTTGGGGCTCCAATGTAGCCAATGTCTTTGCTACCTTTCGCTACACGTAAATAAGCCCAAGAATCAGACTCTGCTTCAACTCTGATTGTTTCTGATTGTCCACGCACCAACATCTTTTGAGATTCAACTTGATCCGTTCCAATTCGGAATAGCTCTTTTGTAATACCAAAATCTGTAAGGTTAATCAGATTAAATTTTAGATGGTTTGAGTCATTCTCAATTCGAATAGCCGTTCCCAACTCACCATTTGAAAGATCAGCGAAATCAAGCGCTGGTTGGTAGTTTTGTAGGGTTAATGTCGCCTTCTCCCTCGAACCACTTCCAGCCCCTGTATTAGAAATGGTCAGTTTTCCTTCCAAATTAAGAGAGAACAATTTAGAACTAACCGAATCATGGGCTATACGTAATGCTGGGTCAGTTCCGTTATTAAAATCATTTTCAATTACGGCCTGTCCAGTTGGTGTCCAAACCGAACCTCCACTGCCCCAATAGGCTGTATCGATTCTTATCGAACCGCCATATTCGGATAAGACCTGCAAGGACTTTGCTTTCAAATCACCTTCAAAATCGCCCGTTGCTCCTTGTAGGTTTCCTGTAAAAGTCGCATCATGACCAAAAACATGCCCAGTGAATTCAATACGACTCGCATCAAGTTTAATTGTTTCTGGAGATACATTTATGGCTGAAATGATGCCGTTTTTTTCAACACGAAGGTCAATTTCATCAGATAAAAGAGTGATAGACGATTCAGCACTCGTCATTCTGGCTGTCAAATCACCCATGTCGATGTCGTATTCTTGTTGACTAACTTTTAGCTGTATCTCGTTAGAAAGCTGGGTTATGGATGATTCCGCAGTTGAGAGTCGCGATGTAACGACACTTGCAGGAATACCATTTACCTTTGTTGTATCTAACGCTACGTTATCAGAGGTAACGTCAACTAGTTTACTTTCCGTAACATCCCACTCTTTAGATGTATAGTCGGAAGGGACGTTGCCACTCGTAAAATCAACCTTAGTCCATCCGGTTGATTGAACATTATCCACACACCAGACCTGTACCACCGCACCCTCTACACAATAAATTTCTAGGTAGGGAGGGTCATAGGTACTCTTATAAACAATTCGGGCTTTCGTCACTCCTTGAGTTCCATAGTTGCTAAACCCTGTTAAAGTGAGAGTTGGATTTTTACCGTAATGGATACCGGCGTTAAATATGGCTGTTAAATGTCTGCCTGAACTTCTCTCTCTTACAATGAACTTAGCAAATGCACGATTTCCGGTATTTTGAGCAATACGATACCATCCGGTAGACGGGATTGTTTTTTCGATTGTGACAAAGTTATTGCTGCCCCCAGTGTTATTTTTGAATGTGTCAAAGTCCGTTTGGCTCACTTTTGCAGCAATTTGATTAGATTGAACCGTTAGCGTTGATTCAGCAGTAGAAATCCGCGTTTCTAGATTATCTACTTCAGATTGATCTGCTTTTGTAGAAAGAGATGAATCAACCTGAGATTTCGTATACACATCACTAGAATTAGCTTTGAGCGTTATGGCATTGCTATTTTGAACGATAGTTGTCTCCGCGCTAGACATTCGATTGTATAACTTTGAAATGTTTGCATCATTTGTTGAAGTGTAACTGTCAAAATCCTTTTGACTTACCTTCATTGATATTTCATCAGCTTGTACAACTAACACTGCTTCAGTCTGCGTCACTCGCTGTTCAATTGCACTTACGGTCGAATTATCAGCTTTATTGGCAAGACTATTATCAACTTGCGATTTCGTGTAGACATCCGTAGCATTCGCCTTCAAGGAAATACTGTTAGCGTTCTGCGTGATAGACGTTTCCGCTTGACTCATTCGAGTATTGAGAGATGAAATATCACCTTCAAGTGCTGTTTTGTCTTGTTGGTATGTGGTATTGCTGACCTTTGTTGTAATTTCGCTTTCCGTTTGAGTGATCCGTGATTCATGATCATCAAGCTGTGTAACGATACCATTCTTATCTGTAATATAATCTGTCTGATTCACTTTTTGCTCAATTAGATTGGTATGTTGGGTGATGGTACTTTCTGTTGTTGAAACTCTTCCTTCTAGTGTATCGAATTCGGATTGTGATACTTTTGATTGAATGGCATTTGCATTTTGAACAATGCTCGTTTCTGCACTAGATACACGCCCCTCTAAAGCGTCGTAATCTGTCTGTGATACTTTCGTTGCAATTTCATTTTCCGTCTGGGTGATTCGTGACTCATAGGACTGCAAATCGGTGACAATACCTGATACGTCCGTGTTGTATTGCGTGACGGAAACTTTGCTATTCAAAGCATTATCTACTTCGCTTTTCGTGTAGGCCTCTACTTCACCAGCACTTGTTGGCGTTGATTTTACCCAAGATGTTCCTGACCAACGTTTTAGGACATTAGGAGTCGCGCTTGTATCTAACCACAACTGATTTGCTGCAGGATTCGAAGGCGCTGTACTCGATTTTGTAATGATGGTTTCTTTTGTAACGAGCTGATTATTGACCCACGTAACATCCGCCTTATCAGCAACTTCATTTTGCAAGTCTTGTACGGTTGAATTGTCTGCCTTCGTTTGTAATTGCCCATTTACCCATGTTGCATCCGCCTTTGTTGCTATATCTGCTTCTAAATCGGTCTTGGCTTGATTTAAGTCTTGTTGAGCTTGTGAAATATCATTCTCTAAATCTTGTACTTTTTGATCATATTCGGTTTGAGAAACAGCCCCCATCTCCCCAGGTGTTGTTGGCGCAAGAGGTTTCCACTCCGTTCCTGTCCACTGTTTGATGTATCCGTCATTTTCATCAATCCATAAGTCGTGGAGAACCGGATTGGATGGAGGGGTTCCCCCACGAGATACCTTCTTTTCTGCATAGCTTTTCGCATTTTGTTCTGCCTGGCTTGCTACGTTATCAGCATGACTTTTTGCGTTGTTTTCGGCTTGATTGGCTTTGCTGGTTGCATCGTTTGCTGCAATAATAATAGCTTCCTGTTTTTTCGTTTCAGAAACGCTATCTGAATAATATGTGCTATCTTGATAGACAGAAGTATCTTTGTCGTCAACCTCTGGCTTTGTATAGACGACATCCGTCACATCCGACATGGAGACTTTTCTTGGGATTTCAGATTGGAGTGACCTCCATATAGCTAAAACATCTTCTTCTTTGTGCTCGATATAATCGCCTAGTGTAACCTTCTTTGTACCATCTTTCTTAATACTTCTTTCTTGGGTATGGACACGAGCTTCAAGATAAAGTGGTGGATTAAATGCTGTATCCTTGATTTTGATAGTGTCACCGAACCGGATTTTCTCATTTTCAAGACCAGGGACCTTCTCTAAATCAGCAATGTCTGCCTGATATTCAACGACCGAATTAATGCGTTTTTCCAACTCATTTTCTGTGAGTTCGGTCAAGCGTTCCAATGTCATATCTTGGTCAGTCGATTGCGGCTCATACACTTCCACTAAGTGCTGTCCATCTCGTCCCCAACGAGAAAGAGCGTCTTTGTCCTCAACGAACACCTCAAGCCTTGTACCATCTTGACGTTCAGGACCAAGACCAACCAGTGCGGTTACAATGTCGGCCATATTTTCTTTTCGTTCGATGATAATGAGATCTTTTCCAAGTTCGACTTCTCTTCCGCGCCATATCCCGACACGCTCCAGCAAATCAACATAGCGACGAACAATTTTATTTCCGTCTTTTTCAACCCTAAAATGAAGTTCTAAGTTAAATTCACTTGCCAAGCGTTTCAGATAAGAAAATGGATTCGTGTGTTTCTCAATTGTGAGTGCAAGGGCACCGGCAAAATGAATTTCTCCCGCTTCCCATCCCGTTCCAGCTAGAGCGAAATCAACATGTTGTTTAGGTGTCCACGCTGGGGTGGTCTGCGCTGGTATAACCTTCGATTTCACGAGTTCGATATATGAAGCAGAAGTATACACTTCGAAAGATAGACCACCTTGCGCGTTTCTGAATTTACGAGTGTTTTCAATGATGAATTCTACATATTTTCCATCCTCATCCGGGATGATGATTCGATTCCGTTTGGCTAGGTGCTCTGAAAAACGCTTATCTGCAAGTGTCGTAAAGTCAAACGTTTCAAGATTGTCTTTTAGAGATTTCCGATGATTGTCATTCCAGAACAACTCTTCTTGAATGTCATCAAGTATAACGTCTGTTTGACTGTCTGTAATGTGAATCAAGCTATCACCTCCTTACTTGAAACGTTCTCGATAATGACAGGAAACGTTGAAAGAATCTGACGGATGGACGATTAAGGTGTTTTCTCCTTTTTCGAGCTCGAAGTATCTGGCGCCAAAATCCTTTAAATCCTTACGAGATTCACCGTTAATCAACAAGTCTTTGTTTTTATGTTCAAACAAAATAACATCACCCGGTTGAGCGATGTATGGTGTTTGATTCGTTTGTTCTGGATTCAATTTATACACTTTGATGTCGCTAACTTCCATAGGGGGAGGATTGTAGGAACCTCGTTTTCCAAAATGAATTTGAACTTGAGCTACATTTCGAGAAAAAACATTATCGACATCAGTCCATGATTTTTTATATACACTGTGATGTTTGCCTGTATCTCTATCAACTTTAGCAATGTAAGCCTTCCATTTATTACCCTCCCTTGTCAAGCGTAATACGCCAAAGAAACTACTCCACTTATTCTCATTATGATTCACAAAATAATAATTGATATCGGAGTCACCAGCCCTTACCTCTGCCCATCCAGTTGATTTACCGTCGTACACATCTTTTAAGGCTACTTTACAGACCATTCGGCCTTGGTCATCTAACAAGTAAACTTCCACCCTACCGATATACTTGGATGAGTTCTTTGAATAGAAACCAACAAGTGTCTCTAAACGGAAATCTTGAATCGGCCCTCCTTGTATACTTTTTTTATACGCTGGACCGTGCCATTGGCTGACAGAGGAGCCGTAACTGTTTGGTTCAAACTCTGCCCCGTTTGTCACCATGTCGCCTGAAACAACACCATCCACAACGGTACCCGTGTTTGTCCACCCTGTCAGACTCGAACACGTATCATGTAGGAGCAATGTTTCCTTTTCATATGCCGTATCTTCGACAACATTGATTGGCTTTCCAATCATCATATAATCGTCGTTCTGATTCTGAATCATGGCAAATGTAACGGGTTGAAGGACCTCTAGCTCAAAAATTGGATCACCCGGGGCAGTACCTTCGTAGTTCAAACTGACAACGTCAGATGGAAATACAGCTTCTTTTTCCGGTCCGTATTTATAGGGGTCACAAATAAAGGTGATAACCCCTTTTCCAACTCTCACTAGCTCTTCCAAGTCAAACGTACCATCCACGATGGCGAAATACGTCCTGTCCGGTTCGTCCTCAAAAATTAGTTCCTTCATTTCATCGTGAAGTAACCACTCAGCAAGGTCTTCTTTAATTTTCTGGAGATCGCCAATATTTTCTGCCTTTATACCAATTGGCACATCATATGGCCTAAGGGATGTCTCAACACTCTCTAAATGAGCCCCTGGCATCCCCGGGACATTCAACCAATTTAACGTTCTTGGTGCCCAAGCTGGCCGTCTTCGTCCTCTCAACGTATATACATAATCTTTTTTAATCCCGTTAAACGAAAAAGATGCCACTTTTATTCACCTCCTAACGCGCGAATTGTTGCGTTCTAAAATTATCAAAATCGATTAACTCTTTGATGGTTCTGAATGTCTTTTGTGCAACTACATCCCCATCGAGTGGAATTTGGATGGTAATTGGGCCAAGTAGACCCGCTTCTAATTGACTAACCACTCCAGCATTTCCTGCTATTCCAGGATTATAAATCTCTGAGTTATTAAAGGAGTCTGGCACTGAAGGAACAGCCATCTGACTCATCTTGTTGACTGCTTTACTCACTACACCAACATTATTTTCAATTCCCTCAGCTAACCCTGCAGGTATCCATTTACCAACATCATCACGAACTAAGCGAGACGGGGAATTTATGTCTAGAAAGTCCTTTAAGCCCTTAGGAACCAATGAAGCTAATGAAGCCACCTTTCTCGAAACAGCACTTGCCATTGATCCAATACCATCTATCAATCCTTGGATAATATCCTTACCTATCTGCCATAAATCAATATCTTCGAAGAATTGAACAATATTATCCATGATATCTTTAGCTGTATCTTTAATGGCATCCCAAGCTGCTCCCCAGTCTCCTTGCAATATAGCCATGCCAATTTTAATAATGCCTTTAATGACATCAACAGCTGTTCGAATAACCGCTTTGATAATCCCCCAAGCTACTTTTACAATTCCGCTAATTATGGGCCATACAACTTGAAAAACTCCTTTGATGAATTCCATTGAAGAAGATATCCACTCTTTAGCAAAGCTCAAAGAACTCTTTACAGTCCCGATAATGGCTTGTCCGTTCTCTTCCCAAAATAATTGGATCTCTTTTAATTGCTCACTGAAAAAACTTGTAACCTCTCCCATAACCCCTTGCACTATACCGCTTATGAAGGTTAGGGCTTGTTCAAAAACAAGCTGTATTTGTGTCCAAGTTTCCTGGACAAAACCTCTAAACAATTCGTTGTTTTCATAAAGGGAAGTGAAAATAGCAATAAGCCCGGTAACGGTTGCGATGACAATTCCGATTGGACCCGTTAAAGCCGAAAAAACAGCACCTAAAACAGGGAGAAGTCCAAGTATTGATATGATTACGGGGGCTAACGCCATAGCTGTCCCGACTAAAATACCGATTATCGCCGCAATAGCCGCGATAGTAGCTGTTAATTGAGGGTTTTCTGAAACCCAATTGGCAATTGTAGATACAACATCAGCAATAACGCTTAATAATGGTTCTGCCGCAGTTTTCAAATCAGCCATTGCCTGCTGCAGCTCTATCGCCGGAGAAGAGTCCATTTGTGAGACAGACTCATTTAGCTGGTCTTGATTTGCTTTGAAATCAACCATCTCCGTTTTCGCATTCAACAACGTATCGATAATATTTTGCCCTTGGTCTTCATACATCGTCCCGAATATTTGGGCGCCGATTAGGTTCTTTTTCGTCTCATCCTCAACACTATTCAGTGCCTTGGCAATCTCTCTCATAGCTTGAGAGCCACCTTCACCGCCTTCAGCAACAGCTTGCCCCCACTTTTTCATTTGTTTGGCAGATATATCAGTACCTTTTAGCAAATCTTTGAGTGCTTTCGGTACTTCTTCCCCGAACTCAGCAACACGGATACGCCCTTCTTTTAAACCGTCTAGCAAGTTGTCAATATTCCATGTTCCCGTTTCAATACCTGCTGACATGATGGCTTGTATTTCTTGGGCATTAAATCCTGCTCGTTCTAGTTGCCCTCCATACTCGGCAATGATATCAAGTTGTTCGGGAGGAAAACCCATTTTTAAAAGCGCATTGGTCAAACCAAGCGCTTCTTCTTGTGAAATGTTTAATTCATTGGCGATTTCATTGGTTTCCTGAATTAATTCTGTGAAATCAATACCGCTGTATGCAGAAGAAATTGCCGCAGCACCTTTGACGATTGCTGAATTCGCTTCATCTCCCGCACCTTTGTTCAACGCCCACTGTCTACGCACTCCCTCAAGAGCTGCTTCCGCATCCACGCCATATGCTTCAATACTTCGTACAGCCTCTTTTACGGCTTGTTTAGACTCTTCGGGTACTTCGAATGTCACATCTATTTTCGTATCCAATGATGAAACATCTAACGCCTGGCTAACAGCTCCTGCAATTCCTCCGCCAGCAACCAACGCTCCCGCCACGTTTTCAAGCTCAACGCCGAGGTCTCCCACAGACTTTTTAGCTTCATCCGCCTCTTTTGCGAGCTGATTTAATTCTTTTTTGACGTTTTTCAGCGAGTTCCCGTCATCAACAGATGAAAGTGCCTGTTTCATTTTGTCCAGGTCAACATTTGTTCCGAGTGCAGCTTTTCCAATTTTTTTAATCGCCAGTTCAAGCTGTCCTGAAGTTGCTGAACCGTTCAATAGTGCGTTCGTTAGTCGACTGCCAAGCACACTTGAAAAGTCTTCAATTTCTTTCCCTGTGGTTTGGATAAGAATTTCTAACTGTTTTGCGGATGTGGCCATCCTTTGTTGTTCTCTTTCGGTCTGGATTAAATTATTTTTTAACCGGTCTAATGCAACAGTCGTAAATTCAACTTCGCGTTTAAATTCTCGATAACGCTGTTCTGATATTTCACCTTTTTCAAATTGATCCTGAACTTGTTTTTCAACACTTTTCAGAGTCTTTAATTTCTCACTTGTTGCTTGTATTTGTTCCGCCAGCAACTTTTGTTTCTGTACTAACGCCTCGGTATTTCCGGGATTCAACTTTAGTAGGTTATTTACTTGCTTTAATTCATCTTGGATACTTTTACTCTTTGATTCTACGTTTGATAGAGCTTTGCCCAACTTAGTTGTATCAGCACCAATCTGAACGTTTATGCCCCTTATCGTTTCCGCCAAATCACCTCACCTCCTCTACATCATGGAATAGAATTGATCTATGTCATTTTGGTTGGCCATTCTATTTGTTGGTTGCTCTTTGCCTGTTACTTGTTCTGCATACGTTTCAATAAAAGAAAAAAGATCTTTCACTCGAAATTCATTCATCTCTTCGAGTGAAAGACCTGCTCGTTTTCCTGCAACTAACAGCCTAATGCTTATTTCATCGTTTTTGTTTTTGTTTGTGTCCTCCCCTTCCATTAGGTCTTGGTCTTCTGGGAAACAGTCCGTCGCTAACCTCCAACAATACCGTTTTCCAAACGTGTTTGTCCGAAAAATCAACTTGCTTCAGTTGAGACAACCAGGTTTCAAAATCAGGAAATCCTTTGCCAGGACCGCTGCAGCTTTTCGCCATTGCCCATGCAAATTGTAGAAGAAGCATCTCATCTAATTTGGTGTAATCGTCTTTAACGTCTTTTAAGCTAGATAAATCCCCTAGTAAACTACTTCCGAAAGCTTGTTTGTAGTAAAAAGGAGTTAACGTGGTGCATTTAATTCCAATTGTTTGATTTCCAAGTGTTATGGTTTTCATCTATTAAGCACCTCCAAATGTTGGAACATAAACTGAATCAAAGAATGAATTGAATTCTGTTTGATTCGTATCACTTAACTCAATATCACCTTTAACGACGTTTTTCATTTCACCATTGATATCCATCTCGACAGGGAGAATTCGCAAACTGAATTTGTCAGTGTTCGGCTCAACTGATCCAGCACGAGTTGCATTTTCCTTTGACGGCCTGCTCGCTTTACAACGGTAGAATACGAACCGTCTGTTTTTTTTGTCACCAAGGACTTGTCCCATCAAAGCAAACTCTGCTGGTTCCCCGTCTGTTGTTTCAATGAGCATTCCGTTATCATCAGTAATCCAACCTAGCATTTTCGCTTTCACATCATCGGGTACATTCGCCATTTCAAGTTCTGCATTGTAGCCGTCGTTGCTTGTGTAAGTGAAGTATGGGCCATTGTCCGCATAGAAGGTATTTTCCTCTCCTTGCGGTTCTGGTGCAAAACGAACCGCACCAGGAATATGTTGAGGTGCATCCCAAGCCGGTTGAGTCGGTGAATCTGTATCGAAAAAGGCAACATGCACTTTTTCGAGACCAAATGTAACTTTATTTTGACTCATATTTCTAACCTCCTAGTATTTGAATCTCATAAACCATTTGATATAACTTTTCACTGTCAATAAACGTTTCGAATTTCTGATAGGGTAAACCGAGTTCTTTCAGCTTGTCCTGTATAGCTTTTTCAGCTGCCAAATCCTTTTTTGCTGTGTATAACTCGACTTGAAAGTTCTCAATATCTACGTAATTCTGATTGTCCGCAATCAAATCAGAATTGAAAGTGAAATGGTACGTGATAAAGGGTGGAGATGGCACTGGATTCTCGGAAGTATTTTTAAATTCTCTGTAAGCAACAGGTAATCCCAAACTATTCAGCTCTGTTTTTAATTCTTGAATGTTCATCTCTATCCACCATTCCGAATAATCTTTTTAATTTCTTCGTCCAGGTCTGCAACATGTTTCTCATATGCTGGTCTAAGATGTGGGAATGCAGGAACACGCCCCCCATTCACTTTTGCATGACCCATTTCTAAAAGATGCACACGCCTGTAATGCTTCTTATTCCAGACGATTCTCTTGGTTGAACCGAATGAATCCTCTTTCGTTATTTTGAAAGACTTCGCATATTCACCTGTTCTTTTCGGTGCTAGGTTCCGTGTTTCTTTCAGGACCTCTTTGGCCGTTTCATCAACCTTTTTCTCAATGCTTGTAGAAACATCTTCAGTGTATTCTCGAACAGCGCTGGTAATCTCGTTGGCTAGATTATCGATATTAATCACTTCACACACGCTCCTTAGCTAAAATGGTGAGCGTTTTGTTTAATTCGTCATCATTGATTGGCGGTTCAATGATATCGAATGTTCTACCTCGATATGAAATTTGCATTTTAGCAGTTATCTCCGACGTATACGGAATGATAAAACGATAAATAACTTCTGCCCGTTCTGCTCCAGCTGCAGCATACTCCGAACCCTTTACCGTTTTAATCATCGCCCATGCTTTTTTGTGCTCCACCCATTCTATTTCTTCTTGATCCAATTCATCTAAGACGACTTCTGCTTTCAAGATGGTGATACGATGTCGAAATTGACCTGTGTTGAAATTTGGATTGTACTTAAATGGTTTCATTCGTATCACCTTCATCTGGTATTTCTTCTAATGCTTTTGCTAGCCTTAAATCGTTGATTTGCGTCAAAAAGTTAGCTTGAAAATACTCCAGCGCATCGTTGTAAACATACCGGGCACGCTCGAAAACAAGTTCTTTAAATTCTTCATCAAGACTTAAATCATAATCTCCGCATATCCGCATTAAACTCAGGTTAGAGGCAATAAGAATTCTGGTTAGATTCTCATCTTCCTCGTCCCCAAGTTTCATACGTTCTTTAAACTCTTGTAAAATTTCTGGCATAATCAATTACATCACTCCTCGTCCTTAGGAGCCTCTTTAACTTCCTCGATGTAAACTCGACCATTTTTGTTTTTGGTTGTCGAAAGTTCTTCTATCCTTGCTTTTGTTGCTTTAAATCCTTCTTTCGGGTAAGCATCCCCAACGTTATAAATATGCCCTTCGTGTTTCAACTCTTTAAAAGCGCGTACTACTTTGTATGGCATGATTTTCACCTCCATAAAAAAGTAGAAACCCCTTAAAATTAAGGAGTTTCAGGTTCTAAAATATCATTTACGTTTAAATCAAATAGTTTGGCCGCATTGTTATCGTGCGCTTTACCGAATGCAAATTGTTTGGCCGTAAATAAATCACAATCTTCAATCGCAAGTGTCTGGTCAAATCGCTTCACTTTCACACCGCCACCAATGTATGCATCATAGCGATCTTTCACGAATGCCAACATTTGACCTTGTGGCATAAATTCAGACTCAACCACTTTTAAGTTGTACGGTAACACTGTTACGTATGCGCCATTCGCATTAAGGAATGTGTAAAGCGCCTTAATATTCCATGCATCTGATGGGTTAACGACCAATACAACCTTCCCATCAACCTTTACAGATTTTCCATTTTCTTTTACAGATAGCATTTTCATAACGCTTGCTAATTCTTTTACGGTAGTTTCAGAATCAGCGAATGTTAAAGCGACAGGATGGGCAGTTTTATCTGCGTATCCATTTACCGGGTCGATTGCCGCATTCAAGTCTTTGATTAGACCAATAGGTTCATCCTTCACAGGTCCAGCGCCAAGTAAGAAACCTTTTTCTAAACCTACCGCAAACGTCTCAATAACTTGAGCTCGCACAAAGCGATCCACCCATTCAGGGCCATACTCAAATAAATCTTTTGGGATCACGACAAATGCCGTTAATTTGGATTGCGTTACTTTTTCTTCGCTGAACGCTGCATCTAGTTGACCTTTAATGTCTCCAAAAATTTTACCCCATACAGCTGCACCGCTTGTTTCTGATTTAATGATACGGGTCGTCAACCCTTGGTTCTTCAAACCTAATTCTTTTAATAACGGGTGTTCGTTGGTCAAATCTTCAAAAATACGATCAATTGTTGTTTCTGGTAAAAGAATTTCTTCTTTATACCCAACCTCTGTACTTAACGAGTTAAAGAATTGTCGTTCTTCGGCCGTTAAAACATTAGACTTTCCACGAGCAACAAGGATTTGCTGGTCAAGGCTTTCTTGTCGCACTTGGGACGTAATAACTTCTTTTAAATCATTCACAAGCGCTTCTTGCATTTCAGCCCAAGCTGTTGCCTGTTTCTCCTCATCAGCTCCGCTTTGTACCAAGTCGATATACGCCTTTTTCTTCTCGTTATAGGTTTCCATCTTCCCTTTTAATTTCAATGTCATAATTTCGAACCTCCTTATAATTAAAAAATGAACCGAGTCTTAGCAGAAACCTTTGGTGGTTCTGTCTGTTTCGGTTCATTTGATTGATTATTTTGTTGTAAATAATTTGTTACAGCGTCAACTATTTGTTTCATCTGTTCATCCGTGATGTTATTGTGGGTTGATTCAAATTCTACTTTATCAGCAAAACCTTTTTCGACTGCTTGTTCTGCAGTCATCCAAGTTTCAGCTTCAATCAATTTTGCAATTTCCTCTCGACTTTTCCCTGTTTTCTCTTGGTAAATCGAGATGATCGATTCATCATAAGTTTCAAGTGCATTTAGCGTTTTTCGAATTTCTTGTTTTGTTCCCCAAGCCAAAGTAGCTGCTTCGTGAATCATCATTCTTGAGCCAGTACGCATAATAACCTCATTGGCTCCCATTGCAATGATTGATGCAGCAGATGCTGCTAGAGAAGTAACTTCTACAATAACATGTTTATCTAAGTCCTTTAGAAAATTATATATTTCTATTCCTTGGTCCGCATCACCGCCACCGCTGTTCAACTTTATGCGAACGGTTGATGCTTTCACACCTTTTAATGCGTTACGGACATCTTCGGCACTCGTCGCAGAATAAAACCATCCACCTTTTCCAATCGCTCCTGAAATGACCATTTCATGTTCATCTTTCGTTTCATCCGTCTTATTGAAAAACTCGTATGGGATGGACTGAATCTTATTTTCCATCTTTCTCACCTCCTTCAACTGCTCCGGCAGACTGATAGTTTTTCGTGATAACAAATTCATCTAACGCTGGATTGTCGGATCGCTCAGCACCAAACAACTCTCTCACCTCATTTCGTGTAAAGGCTCCGCTTGCAACAAGTTTATCCACTGCCTCCGCATGGTCAATCAAATCTTTCTCTGTAACACCTTTCACCTCAATTCGAGACCCGCCCAAGTATTCATCTTTCTCAATTAACTTGGCGTTCAACTCATCTTGAATCTTTTTAACCAACGGGCCGATGCAAAACTTAACGTATGCTTTGATAGCTGTTTCATAGTCTGATAGCTCTCCGTGAATAAGCGCGTTAGGAATCCCTAGAATATCCGCCACATCATCAATCAACGATTTTTTTAATTTCGTAAGCTCTTCAATCGACTTCCCATTGTAAGAACCGTTCGACACCTCGTTATACTCAAATCCTTTTAGCTTCGGAACGATGGCAACTGAATTTTTTTTAAAGGCATTGAACAGTTTATCAATAAAGCTTTGTAACTTTGTTCTGCTATTTTCATCGAGAGAAGTTGTCGAATCGATACTAACAGTCCCGCGAATTTGGTTGGCTCTCATACTTGTTTCAATCATGCGACTAAATAAATCCGCAAAATCACTGAATATGCCGTCCATGAATTTCGTTAATTTCTCATTGTTGTAGGTAATATAAAGAACCTCGTTCATCCTAAATGATCTTTGAAACGTGTAATCCTTCACCGTCACGTCCTTAAAAATATCTGGATATATCGCATATTCAACTCGGGTAAAACTATCAGCAATGAGCAAATCGTTGTTATCAGTCAAAATGACCAACACTTCATTTTCATAAATCAATTCATGGATAAATTTTTGCCAAAAGTCAGCTGCCGATTGGTCAGTATTGGGCCGAACATTTAAAAGATAATGCCAATCATCAAGTCTTCGTTTTCCGTCTTTCATGATTCGAAAATCAGACTGGCTAATGGTACGGCCAATAAAATTAATACAAGTCTCCAGGGCAATCTTTTTTAAATAGGCCCTCTGAGATGTTTCATAGGTGAGGTCAAGATCTAACATCCACTCTAATTCGCTATTTCGTTTTAAAATATCGCTAATCCAAGCCACTTCACAATCTCACCTCCTTAGAAGTTCAAGGCATCTAATATGTCTAACGATTCTTCAATGTTCAAATCGCTAATTTCCTCAACTCGGTACAACCCGTATACAAAGGCTTGAAAACCATCTGTCTTTCGACGAATAGGCTCTTTCTTTTTGTACTCTTTGTTTCCATCATTCTTTACCGTCACAAGAACATTATTGGTATACCAACGCATTAACGGATTATCACCAAATATAAACTGTTGATTTGCAAATCCCATTTCTACCCGCGGAGCAAGAAGGCTATGAATGGCTCTTGGATTCCGAATAATCTCAACCTCAAAACCGGCTTTTTCTAACGGTTCTTTTAATATCTCCATGCGGAAATTATCGGCGATAATCTTTTTAATGTTGTAATACTTACTCTTTTCTAGAAACCAGTCCACAACATGTTTGGGATTTATCGTTGCTTCATCGACAACAGTAAGAAGCTCTTGTTTTTCCCATTCTCGTATTGGGGCAAACCTTCGCTTTCCGGCCATCTCTGCATCGTGTTTCCTAGAATAGCTGTAGTACTTATCCGCAAATTCCTTTCTCACAAACGAGTGTGTAATGAAAGGGTACTTTCCTTCATGTTTAAACACCAGTCCACATGCGGCAAAATCTCGAATACTAGCAAAGTCTAAACAGCCAATACATTCCCGGTCTAATAGGTTCGGCATCGGCTGGTTCGTAGCCTCTATTTCTTCCCATTTTGCTACTGAACGTTCTAAGTCCGTCACCGGTAAATTCATGCGCTTCGTCATGAACTCTTCTCGATTGCTCGGATCGTCCTCCAAATCGTCATATTCTTCCATAATTGTGTCAAACAAGCCTTGTGCATACCCGCTTCGAGGTTCACTTAACATCGGATTTGCTTTTTCCCAATTATCTGGGTCATCTACTTCATTTTCAGCATCTAGTTTACAAATAAAAGGAAAGAGAGCATTCGGGCGAGCATCACCAGTTAACACTTTCATTGCTTTTTCTTTGAGTTTGTCTAAAAAGCCGTCACGAACATACCCGTCCGTGCCGATGTAGAATTCACGCGGATTTGGTTTCTTACCGAGTCCTGAGATGTGAACCCGTACGTCCTTATTGCTTTCGTATCGGTGTATTTCATCGAATACAACCGCACCATCGCGTAATCCATCTTTGGTTTCCCCATTGGACGTTCGGAACTTTAATACACTCCCTGTTTTTCGAGACGGTTTGAGATAGTGTCGTTTTAAACGCTAATTGTAATAATTTGTGGCGCTTTATCGTGTTACGAACTTCATCCGGAGACGTTTTGGCTTGTTCTTCACTATTGGCCACAACCGAAATATTGTAGCCTTCAATGCCATGGAGTTCACTTATTAGAAAGTGTGTAACCACTGAAATTAAACCGTTTTTACCGCCACCACGTCCGAACATCCACAGATACTTCCTGTAAAAGACGCGATGTGTTTGTTTATAAAATAAAAAGACGAAAGCAATTAAGAACTTCTGAAACGGCTGTAAGGGGAAATACCACTTTTCACCGAATGCAATACAGTTCTCAATCATTTCGTCATCAAAATATAAATCATCTCTACTCAAGACATCTTTTCTAAGATACTCAATTAATAACATCCGCTCTTTGTTAAATTTGATTTTTCCAGATTCATAAAGCTGGATATACTCATCAACATACTTTTGTCGAATCATACTAAATCACTAGCGTTGTACCCACCTTGATCGTCGGTAGAATTTTTCGTCTTATGATCCAACCCTAAATCTTTTCCAAGAGCGATAATTTGAGCATTGATTTTATTTCGTTCACCAATAAGAGGGTGGGCCTTGGTGAATCTCTGCGACCCATTTACTGTTGTTACGGACTCCCCCTCTTTACTGATGGTTTTACTGATTTTCCGAAACGATTTTACCAGGTCGATATATCGTTCCACTTTTTCTACTTGAACCATGTCGTCTGTGTCAATCCGTTCCATCAGCTGCTTTTTTAATTTTGTAATACTCATCGCCAATGTTCCCACCCCCCTATCGTGAGTAAATTTCAAAAAATCTCGACAGTACAGTCCCACAGCCGGTGCCCCAAAGTCTAAAAAACACGAAAGTTTTTGACCCGGGGGGGTGTCTACACTTTTAAATTATATTTTTTAATAAATTGTTTAGTTGTCATATGAACAGGAACAGCTTTTCCATTTTTAAAACACACTCTCGCACTACGAAATGTATATGGTCTGTCAGCATATTGGGTCGTTCCCATTTGGTAATCACGTTCTCGGCGAATCTCTCTTAACCTTTGGTACCTTTCTCTCCTCTCTTTACTCATACAACTAAGCATGGTTACCACCTCTCGTCATCCCATTTCGGCTTTGTCGCTTTAAATTCTCTGCCATGAATTCGGTTATGACATTTAACACATAACGTTTCCAAATTATCCAACTCCAAAGCCAACTCTGGATAATCTTCTAACTCTTTGATGTGATGCACAACCAACTGTATCTTCTTTCGTTTGGCACTCTCACTATACTCATTGGTATCAATGGTCACGTATCCATTCCGTTTACATTCTTGGCATTCATAGTTGTCTCGCTTCTTCACTTCTTCTCGCAGGAACTTCCATTCATCGCTGTCGTAGAATTTTCGTTTTTGTTGAGGTGTTTTGTAGACGTTCATGTGCTCATCCATCTCCAAATAAAATAAGCGTCACGACATTGTCGCCACGCTTTGGATTTGTAAAACTTTTAGGCCCATTCTTTCATAGGTTTTCAACTCCATAAAAAAGCACCCTTTAAGGCGCTTTTAGTTGTAATATCATTCAAAATATACGTTTTCATTCTTTGGATTTTTATAATATTCAACTTCTTTTCCATTTACAATATACTCATAATTCTTAAGGAAGTTCGTCAAATTGGTATTAGCATTAAAGAATCCAGAAGTATCATAATCTTCTAAGTTCTCGTTATACTCTTGAGCCTTATTTTTGAATAACTTTTCTTTAAACCCAAACTTTTCATATTCCTTAATGATTTCGATTAAGTTTTGTATATGCTTAGAAACAGGATAGCCTACATGATATTGTAGAATTGTGCTTTTTCCGTCCCCAAGAAGTTCTTTTGTGGTATCGATAACTTCCCAACCTTTTGTTAAGTATTTATTTATTTCCTTTTCGCTTACTACTTCAATTTTTAAATATCTTAACACTTGATTCACTCCTCCTCACTACTGAATTCGGCAAAAGGAGATATTTTCCTACAAAATCCGTTCGACAAATATCGACATCAAAAAAGCACCTCGATAAACGAGATGCTTTCGTTCTTAAATTGCTCCCGGGTCTGATACGGTATAACCTCCACCAGGATCCATCACCTTCTCTTGTCCCACTCCACCGCCTAGATCAAACATACACATCGCTCCTTTCACCCGTTTTATTCGCCTCGTTAATGTATTTTCCTTCTGTAAACAAGAAGGAATTTTATCAAAAGATGGTTAATTTGGTATAAAAGGAGGTGATGATTATGCCAGAGAATGTACACGTTACACCACACCCTGATGGTGGGTGGCGAGTTAAAAAAGGTGGTGCAACGATAGCTTCTTCTAAGCATAACACTCAAAAAGAAGCTATCGACACAGCTAGGGATATCGTACGAAGAGAAGGACTAGAACTTGTAATCCATGGGCAAGATGGTCGAATACGCACTAAAGATTCTCATGGAAACGATCCATATCCGCCAAAAGGATAATAACACAATCAAAGTTCGTCGAAAGTCTTTCGACGGACTGTTTATATTTCGTTAATACCATAATAGCAAGTATATGTCCAAATTCTCTGTCTTGTTTCTGTCAAAAGTCTGCCACTCTTTTACAAAAATCAATTAAGATGTGTTCACGCTAATACTTTAACTAAGTTTTTTCTCCTATTCACCTCGAACCTAAAACGACTTCTTATCATATTGTTGATTTGTTTTGATGAATTCACAAACTTTACATTTGCTTTAATTAAATCAAAATCAAAGTTATCTAATAATTCAATTAAAGCTGTATTAACAAATGATGAAGTTACACCATCGACTCCACGAAAAGAAATTGTTACACATTCATTGTTAGAGAGCGCTCTTATAATGATGCTTTTGATTATAGCCCCGTCTTGATTGGAGTAGCAGTGTTCAACATGGTCTAAAACGTTTATGGTTACCATTCGAACTCCTCCTCAACTTCTTCAATTTCGAAAATGGTATCAGTTCTTAAGTTAATTTCGATTAAAGTACCAGGATAAAAACTATCCTCATTACTAAAAGTATAATTAGTATCCCCACTTATGCAATTAAGTATACCATAGTTTGAATGTATAAATAGAGACCCTTTATTATGTTCAACAACATTCTTGACCAATGTGTGAAGTCCTACTCCTAAATTCCTTGGATTTGTTTTTGTAGTAAATCCTTCTTCTATCGCCTTGCCTAAAGCCTCCCCATCACTAAGTGAAGGATTAATTTTTCTTATATTATTTGGTATACCTACACCAAAATCAGATATTGCAATACTCACTTTATTATTAGCAGGGTAGTGTTGTGCAAAAATACACCCGGTGTTTTCTTGAGCATGATCATTAATATTATTAAAAATTTCTCCTAAGCACATCTTTATATCTGTTAATGAGTTCTTGGTTATATTTAATGTTCTTGATAGCCAATTCATTAAGCTGCTATCTAGCCACTGATAACTATTTGCATAAGTTACTATTTCTAAGGGAATAGTCGTATCTCTGACACGTGCATCATCATTAAGAGTCCTTCCTGTATATCTTTTAAAGAACATAGAATCATCCAAATATTTAATCGGATTCCATTTATCATTAGATATACTGCTCTGATATGTAATTATTACTCTAATATCTCTTTTTTTTAACCATTCAAATAAATTACTTAAAATAGTAACACCGACTGGTTCGATAAAAGACAAACTTGTGAAGTCAAAATCTATCTCTTTATCTTTCGGAAAAAGGTCTCTGTCAATTACTCTTTCAAGAAGTTGATACATGGTTTCTCTTGTAAGTCGATACGGTAAAGTAACTTTCAATTAATACTCCCCCTAAAACTAGCCAATATATAATAAAGAATAGAATAAAACACAAAATCTTGAAATGAATTTTCTACATAATTACACATATCTTATATTTTGTGTAACTCCCCTGAAGGCTGAAAGCCTTGATATCTCTGACCTCATTATACATTCTCAAACGAGTTACACAACCAATATTTTTTGATGATGTAATATTATGGATAAAAAAATACTCACTTGTCTTATCGGCAAGTGAGCTTAAATTTTAAACTTCGTCATTGCTTTATCCATACTATCTTGATTCACACCGATATAACGAAGAGTTATATCTGGAGATGAATGGTTGAAGATTTCTTGAAGCATGGCTACGTCTTTGGTTTGTTGGTAAAAGTGGTAGCCGAACGTTTTTCTGAGTGTATGAGTACCTATATCTTTTAATTTGTATTGCTCTGCCGCTTTCCTTAATATCTTATACGCCATCGAACGACCAATTGGCTTATTTCCTCCCTGACGGCTTTTAAAAAGGTATTCATGGTCTGCTTTGTGTTCAATGTAGTGTTTTAATTCCCGTTTCAGTGTAGGTGTTATACGTATCCATTTCTGTTTGCCTGTTTTTTGTTCACGAAGAATAATATGGGTTCCCTTTACGTCCTCTACTTTTAGCTTTAATATATCGGAAATACGAAGTCCGGTATTAATTCCCATCAAAAAAAGCAAATAATTCCGCTGATTATCTTCTTTGAAAAATTGTTTTATTTGCTGTACCTTCTCTGGATCTCGAATTGGTTGTACTAAGTTCATGCTTTCACCTCAGCTTTTTCTTTATATTTTTCAATTCGCAAAATGAAAGCTAACTTGTAAAACGCACGGGACTTAATACGATAATATTTTCGTTCGCTCACTCCCATATCATTGTAGATTTCATAATCATAAACATCTTCTTCACTTAAATATCGCTTGATGATTAGCTCTCTTTCCTTTTGATTAAGACGATTTACTCCACGAATCATCCATTTCATGTATTCTTCTCGCTCAAGTTCAAAGTCCACTTTATCAATAGCTGCTTTCTCCGTAGATGAATAAAACGCATTTGTGTTGGCAGGAGGAACAAGGGAATAGGTTGTTGTCACCTTTGGCAACTGTTCTTCAGGATAGGTGAGTAAATAAAATCTATATTTCTCCAATGCCGCTTCAACTCTCTTTTTTGTTTCCTCACGATTGATTTCAGGTAACTGAAAAATCTTTTGCTCCATCTTGCTACCTCCCTATATAAAATTAAAAGGACACCAAACAAACGCCTAAAGCGTTCATTCAGTGTCCTCCAGTTGGCTGGTAGAACTTAATATTTCTCATATACTACAAATCTGTATCTATTTGCTGAGTACATTATTTTATTATTTTCACTCACTCTCCTAGTTTCTATGACCATCTGTATATCATTACTACACCCTTCTATTCTAAATATAAGCATATAGCTAATTATTGAAATAATAACTTTTACTAATATCCAAGCAATAAAATATTGTATACATTGTAAGAGAATAAACATAAAAATAAAAAAAAGAAACGGGGCTAAAGATATTATAATAAAATCTCTTTTTTTAAATTCTTCATTGTTGCTGAATTTACAATAACCGTTTAAGTCTATACCGGTTTTTGCTTTGATTACCTCCAATTTCTTCTCGTTGGTTATAACTTGTGCATTATATCCTAATTTATTTGCCATTATTTTATGGCAGTATTCATGAATTAAAGTAGTCCATTTCGTTGCATTTTTTGATTTTTTATACCGTCTTAAAATTGCAAGGAAAATGCGCAGAATGAACAAAAAAATGAATACTATCACACTTAAAGCTAAATCAATGTTTGCTTGTAAAACACCAAATATGATCAATGAAGAAAAGAAAAACAAAGCTAAAAAAAATACTATGATTATATCAGCCATTATGCCCTTTTTTTTATCAGGCTCTCCTAATATCTTTGTTGCATTCAAAATTCTTCCCCCTCATCAAACTTCACACGTTTCACCTTCCCCTGATGCGTAATAATTTTGGTTTCCCCGTAAGAAGGTAAATCAGCCATTTTGACCTTGCCGTCACAAATAACAATAGCTTTGTTATTTAATCCCATTATATCCAACTCTAGCATCATTGTACTAGGATTTACTTTTAATTCTTTTAATCTCACAATGAGCCCCTCCCGTGCTATAATTAACTTAGTTCATATTTCCGTCAGGAGGAGTCCTGGCGTTTTATTTTGATTCCTTCCGAGAAGATCTCCACTTCCAATCAATTGGTCTTTTTGGAGGACGCTTGGCCAAATCACACTTCCAGCCGATCCGAACTTTTTCGAGCTCTTCTTTTGAGAGAAAAGATGTCCTAACTTGCATCCCGTTTCCCCCTTCTTATAACTTCATCCTGGATAAGATTCAAAATTCTCTCTTGCTTGCGTACATATTCGACGACAGGATTCCCACCAAATACATGCAACCCAATTCGGTGTACAATGTCTTGATAAAGCGCCATTAGACCGGCTGTCGAAAGATCTTTTATTCGTTCCTCAAAGAATTCCATGGTATGCCTCCTTTGTTACGTCATATTCTCGTACTATTCATTAACGTTTTATCCCAATGTCCTCTTCGTTCCATCCTGTTAATATCGCATCGATATAATGAACATTATTGATAAGCATTTCTTCATCGTCTTTGTAAACAATCTTAGCAATACCGTTTGAATATATTTCTATATGCTTGACTTCATCTGCCATTTTTTCCAACTCCTTCGCAATATCGTTCAACCACGCATCTTCGGAATCTCGTTCCCACCAAGTTTCTTGCACTCAACACCGTAACGACTCGAACACTTCCGAAACAAGCGACAGCGTTTCATACATGTCATCAGCTTGTCCTCTTTGACCATCCACTTGGGACGATCATCCGCAATCAGGACGTTTTGCATTTGCCCCTCTCCTTTTTTGCTTGTTTTCGTAATTTCTTCAACTGATCCAATTCAATCCATCCCTCGTATTTTTTCACGTATGTAACCAAGCTAAGCTTGTGGGGATATTTCTTTTCAAATAGCTTTCTCTTAATCTTGAAAGCTTCGGTTTCAACTCCTTTCACATCAACCACTTCAATACTTCCATCCAGATGGTGAACCTCGAAATCAGCGATATATTCAATCTTTCTGTAACGTTTTCTGTTCTTCTCAAACCCTTCTTGCAACAAGTATCTTGGTTGCATTCGAAAGAATAATATTTGTTTATGTTCCTGCAACCATTTCAATTGCTGGTAATACCTTGCCTCGATTTTGCTATCAAACACATGGCCATCGATTTCAACTTTTTTGGATTTATATTTCGTTTGTGACATATGCACCCCTCAAGTTTCTCTAATTTTGTCTTTAAGTAAACGGGAAAAACACTCCCCACAATAACTCCGATACTTTAACGCTACTTTTCCGCATTCCATACACTTTTTCAAATCTCTCACCCCTCCGCATCAATTTTCGAAAGTTCGTGCCCGATTTGACATTTCACTTTGATATGCAGCGCTTCAAGTTCTGAAAGCGTCAATTTCTCAACTTCGACAACATCATGGCCATAAAACGAAAGTTGATTTATCAAGTACTCCTTTCTTTGCTCAACTGCTTTTGCAAGTTGCATCCAAATATCCCTCCTTCTCTTTCTTCGATAAACCCTAATTCGGCACGGTCAAATATCAACAGAAAAACGTCTTTTATCGGTCTTTTGACTGTTCTAGCAATCTCTGTGATTGAAAGTCCCTCATTCCACAGTTGCTCTACCTTCTGTACGTCTTCTGGCACCCAGTCAAGATTGCAATGATCTAGCGCGATGTAGTATTTCATGGTGTATTTATCACGCACTTTTCCCTTCGAGCTTTACTCTTGCGGCCTCAAGCCTCGCTCGACGCTGTCTGTACTTTTCTTGCAATACCTTCTCGTCTATTGGTCCGCAGTTTGGGCATGCACGGTATTGAACCGAAAATGAACCTTGTTCATGTATCACGTGTGTACCTTCACACAATTTGCACATTTTTAAGCACCTACCAATCTATGATTTAAGATTTTTCTATCTCCCTTAATCACCACGCAGAAGTCTTGGCACATCTCATAAATTCTTGTTCCAAGCGCCTCGTCTATGTCCACCAGCTCGTCAACTGTTAGTTCTGATGAAATCATGATGGGTTGATAATTAAGGTACCGATGATTAATGACCGCATACATTTGCTCAATCTGCCATTCAGTTGCTCTTGGTTTTCTGTCACGTCCAGTTGGCTTGAATAGATCGTCAATAAACAGAACATCCACCTTTTTCATACGCTCAAGTTTTTCTTCAAGTTGATTGAAATCGTCTTTCAAGTCATTGAATCCTTCAACGTAAGGAAAATACAGGACTGGGACCTGTTTTCGTTGAATAAGGTTGTTTGCAATGGCTGTAAGCAAGTGCGTTTTACCGACACCCGGTTGCCCTAAAAGGGCGATAGAGTTTCTTCGTTCACTTCTCACAATCTCAAAGTCTTGGTAATATTCCAAAGCACATTCGTAAGCATCGAGAATCACTTGCGGCTTTCCATCCGTACAGAAGTTTTGGAAACCAAGACGTTTAAATTCTTCGGTAATTTCACTTGATTTCATCAAGCGATTTGACTTTCTTTGCGCAACACAATCACAGCGGATCGAGAACGTATCACGCCATTCCCAGGCATCCTGCGGTTGGCATACCTTCCCAGCAAGAAAGTCGGATTCTGGAACCATCGTTTCAGGTGTTAACTTGACGATTTCTTGGCCGTTTATCCATCTGGATTCCTCAATCCATTTAGCATCTTTGTGAACACGGTAAATGAGGATTTGCTTATCTTGGCAACGTGGACATTCAGGCTTTTTTTCTTCGAATCCTTCCGACCCGATTACCTGTGATGGAACTGCTCTTAACCTGATCTTTGCTAGTGCTTCCTCGATTGTCTTGGTAGCCATCAGGAATCCTCCTTTTCGCTATTTTCTTCGCTTCCTCCTTCGCTTGAAGCGAGTTGTAATGATCAAGAATGTAGTCCTTACAGTAATTAAAACTGGAAATCTTACCGTTTGGCTTTCGCTTTTTAAAATCATCAAAGCACTGTTCGAGTAATTTGATAGTTTGGGAGACCGACACTCCCTGGACGACTACCTGGGCGATTACTCGATAATCTTCAGCACTTGGATAAGAAGGACGACCATCTTGAATGGTTTTTAAATCAACAAATCGTTCAGCGATTAAATCCACTGGGTCTTTATTATCAGTAGTAGTATTATTATTTATCTCTGTAATATCTTTATTAGAGTGGACATTTTTGTCCGAGAGAGTGGACATATCTGTCCGTTCTGGATTGGACATTTTTGTCCATTCTCTTTCATCAGAGTGGACATTATTGTCCATCCTGTTATGGAATTTTTTCGAGTTTTTAACGGAGATAATCAAACCATAAGCAACTCTAGTAATCCTAATGTATTCACTTTCTTCTAGGACCTCTAACCAGCGTCTAATCGTCTTCTCATTAACTCCGAATATATCGGCCAATTCTTTTAGTTTTAACGGCTTATTCCCTAGAACAATGCCCCAAACTACCCCATCCCGTTCAACTTCCTTTGTAGTGGAGCTGATGCACCAGAGAAATAACCATATCGCCGCCCCTATTCGTTTGTAGTGTTTAGGTTCTAAAAGCCCCGAATACATTGGAAATGGATAGCTTTCGGGCATCGTATCACCTACTTCCTTATACAAATTGCAAATCTACCTTTTACACTCTTTACAGAATAGTGCGGATATCTCCGCATATACTGGAGTACAAACTTCAGAAAATGCTCTTTATTTTTCGCTCTCTCCCATATCCATTGGGGGAGAAGGACTTTGTATACGTCTTGATTATCTACGAGCAAACAGTACAACTCCTTGTTAAAATCAATAATTCTTGATAGAATATGAACAGATGATTTTGCACCCATTTATACTGCAGTAAGCTACCGAAAATAGCTTGCTGCTTTTTTATTTGTCTGTCGAATACCACATAACGATTGCCCCGAAAACAATGAACAAGAAACCTCCGTAAGCAAGTATGAAGTGGAGCTCGTCTAACAATCGATCCGCCCCCTTTTCCTATTCTGTTCAAGCCTTTCGTTCAACTGATGTTTCCACTCTAGGAGATCTTGGTGGTATTCACGGAGTTTCCCTTTTCTCATCAAACGATTTACCGTTGTTGTATACCACTGAATCGCCTCAACATCCGTCATTTCATTCAAATTCGGTAACTTCATGCGCCTGGTCTCCCCATAACGTTTTTGGCGATAGAGTGTAGTAAGTCTACTAATTGCTTCTCTGCTCGGATTCTTTTCATTGTCTGTAAAGAACGCATCATGTCGCTGCATCGTTCAATTGCAGTATCATAGTCGTGATCAATCATTTTGCCTTCAATTTCAATTTGTAGTTCTCTCACGCATTTGGCTTCGTTGGCCATCATTTGGTAATAGCGTTTTTTGTGTGCGTTCATTCCATCCACCCTTTCGCCTTCCAATTAGGAATCCTTGTTTTGTATGCTTCTTTCCATGAAATCTGATATTCAGAACAAAGAATAGCAGCTAAGTTTCTAGCCCATGCCTCGATATCCAACAATTCACCAATTGTATCTTTTATCCGTTGTCTTTCTTCTTTTGTGACAAGTTTCGGTGACTTGACAAAACTGACTTCTTCAAGCGTTTCAATCGCTTCGTACGCTTCTGTTATCGTGACTTCTTCAAACGCGAGTCTATGTTCTTCGACCGATCTCCCTCTAAAAACTGGCGGTGAACAATAATCCGAAAACTTATGCAATATTTCCATGATGTAAAATGGATTATCCATTCTTTTTATTGAATGTTCTGCTATTTCGGGCTGCATTTTCCGACGGTTGTTTTTATAATGTGAAACCAACTGCTCCGAAACGTTAAGCTCCCAGGCTAACTGAACCCCTTGAATTTGTTCATCCTCAAGAAGTCGTTCGACAGCTTCACCGACATATTTTGCTTGCAAAATAGAATTCCCCCTTTGTATTGATTCGCATATTTTTCTATACGTAGAATCAAAGTATAGTAGAGTTACGAAACCTTACGTGGAACCCAGTTGACGATATAATTAATTGCTTGCAACATATCTCGACGTTTTAAATCTCGATAGCTCGCTACGGCAAAACGATCTTTGATTTCTCTGTATAACTCACGGAATAACTTCGGACGATTCTTAGGGTCATCGCACAGCTCATATATTCTTGTCGCGACGCATTTTTGGACCCGCCGTTGTTCACCATGATCTAGCGTGATTTGTTCATTAACCTTGGTTTCGATTTCTAAAATTTTTTGATTATGTTGATTAATAGCCTTTTCAAGTTGATCCGTACGTTCAGCCGTTTCAGCAGTTAGTTTTAACGACTGAATTAACGCTGTCCGGTCATCTAAAACTTGGACTTTGTTTTGTTCAATCTGTTCACGCATCTTTTTAAATTCTTGAATGAAGGTCACTTTCATTTTCATCGCTTCCGGTGTAGTGTACGCCATGGCAACTAGAGTGAATGCGTCCTCTGTCAAATTGAATTTCCGATACTGACGACCTCGTTCATTCGTATATGTTGACTCCTCAAAGTTGCGGAGTGAAAATTCTTTTTCGCCAGCTTGATTCAGTTTTTCAATTTGATTTTCGATATCACGTATCACGAGGTCATGACGTTTATCGAACACCTCTGCTATTGTTAGGCTGTCTGTTACAGGTATATTGTTTTGAATAAAAACTAGTTGATTCATCAAAGCTTCTCCTTTCATTGGCGGTAGCAATCTATAACAGCTTTTGCGATTTGTTTCAGAACGGGATTCCCTTTTTCCCATTCCCTTTCAAACCACTCTTTTTGTTCAGTAGGACTCAGCAGAGCCAACTGGGAGTGAATGACAACGGTCGTGTTGCCTGATTTGAATTCCTTCATGCTTGCATTCCCCCTTTGTTCATGTGTATGCGAAGCATGAAGTTGAATTGTGCTCATTTAGCCACCTCCTAAAGATTGTGTTGATCAATAACTTGAAGTAAATCTACGACAGCATCTTGTTTCGTATATCGCTCATCTTCCTTGAGATTCAAAGCGATTCTGAGAATTTCAGTTTTCAACTCGGATTTTTGTAGTTGTTCAGCTATGTTCATGGTGTCACTCACTCCTTCAAAGGAATCCCTCACTTCCTGTCGAATATTGGTAAACGGGAAGGGGGTGTGTATATGGCAAACAGGAAACAGACCTCAAAAAAGGTTGCTAAAAAAGCTAGTAAAATCCTCAGAGATAATCGCTATAGTAAAGCTTCAAAAAGTGTAGCAGGCAGCGCGTTATCTCAGACTAAGAAGAAATAACTTGAAGTTGTGAGTTTGTTTGTTCAAGTGAAACAACCATTGAAGTATTAATGAATACCTTGAATATGTCAGATTTCACAAAAATGAATTCATCTGGCACATTCCCTTTTAACCATTCTGGAATTTCATTTGTTAACTCAATATTTTCGTATTCATCACCGGTAACTAATACAAGCCGCTTCACGTGAATTGGATTCATTTATATACGGTTTCACCGCCTTTGATTAACTATTGATTTTTCATGGTCCTCCTTTTTCTCTTCCTCCATCAACCGCATACAACGTCGAGTCGTGGCGGTGACCATCGCATGTATTTGGGTAGGGCTCATATCATCGCACCCTCCCGCTCGTCGGCGCTCTATGCGGTTGTGGAGAAGAAGCTGAATAGTTAGGATTCCTTGTTTACATTAAGCTGAACTTTGTTCGTGTAACGAATCGTTACTTTTCGGTGCGAAAAAAATAGTCCAATCAAACCCTAAAACTTTTCCTATTGATTGAGCTACATGAACACTAGGGGTTCTATTACCAGACTCAATCATTGTGTAATATGACCTTTCTATTCCAGCTCTTTGAGCAACATCGTATTGAGTTAAATCTTTTGCAGTCCTATATTCTTTCAACCACGTTCTCATTGTCTCACCTCCATTTAGTAACATTTCGTTACTTTAATAATAGTTTCATTTTGTTACATTGTCAACATTTAAATAAAATAATGTTTCTTTTTGTTACCAATCGTTTAATGTAACTATTTGTTACAGTAAAATACTACTTAGAAAGAGGTGAGTGCATGTTATCGGATAGGTTAGTTAAATTGAGAAAAGTACATAATTATACCCAACAAAGGGTGGCGGACTATTTAGGGATTACAAGACCTGCTTACACAGCTTATGAACGAGGTACTCGCCAACCAGATTATGAAACACTTTTAAAATTAGCTGATTATTACGATGTAACTATTGATTACTTGTTAGGAAGAGTTGAGCAATCTTCCTCCGAACCTTTGCTAACTGTTACGGGTCCTAATGAAAGACCTCCGTTTAAAGATATAGGTGTTAAAATTCAACATATGGCAAGCAGTAGAAAGATTAAAAATACTACATTAATGGATTTATTAAAAATTAGTCAAACAGAACTGTTAGAGCTATTCGCAGGAAATGTTGCACCAACAGAAAGACAAGCTGAGAAACTGTCAGTATTATTCGATGTTAGAAAAGAAATTTTTTTACCAACTACTTACGCGGATAATAAGATTTCTGTTTCTGGTCAAGAAGTAACACTTTCGGAAGAAGAGTACAAAGTTTTCAAAGAACTCAAAAAACATCCGGTACTTTTCCATGATCTTTCTTCTAATCCAGAAAAAAAAGTAAAGGAATTAATTAAACTATACAAAATGAAAAAGATTTTCCTGGAGGATGACGACGAAGATTATGGAGATGGATTCGGAGACATCGAAGATTAACTTAAGACACGATTGATGCGTGTCTTTTATTTCACCCACACAAGTAAAATTATTGAATTTAATGTATAATTTTACTGGTTTGGTAGGTATTCTTTACAGTGACTTTTAAATCATCAAGTAAAAGGTAGTGTTTATATGCAACTAGGACAACTTCTACCTAAAACTAAAAACGACTACTGGGAGGAACGGGCCAATAAGGTCCTCTCCCACTTTACATATAAATATCCCGATGAAATCGACATGTATGAGATATGTTGGAGATATGGAATTAGGATTATGCCTTTGGACAAGCCATTTCTAGAAGAAAATGTCGATGAAGGGATAAAGGCTTTTTCGATACCAGGAAAGAAAAATCGTCATGGTGTCATTTACCTTCGACCTGGTCTGAATGCAATCGAAAAGAAGCTTCTTCTGGCTGAGGAGTTTTGTCATATCTACGCCCACCATATTTCTCAACTTGCTACGGATAGTAGTTTCATAGCCAAAACCGAGAATCAGGCTAAACGGATGTCAGCTTATTTACTGATGCCAGCAAGGTTCTTGGAAGATGTTTATGTCGCTGCAGCTGATCAGATGGTGGTTATATCTGATATTGCGGATTACTTCGTCGTGACGGAGGAGTTTGCAAGATATCGGTTGGAGTTGGTCTTCAACCGCCGAGTGGATGGTTTTGCGACGATTAAGGGGAATGTAGGGAGTGTTGAGTGGGTTGAATAATTAATTTTCGTTATTTTTTAGAAAGAAGGTTGTATTATGGAAAATCTACTAAGATCATATCGAACACCAATTTTACGGAATTTTGAAATCAAAAAAGAATTGAATGCGATTTTACCAGACTATATTGAAGATTATTCAAAAAAATTAAGAACTGTAGAAGTAACAGGAAGTACATGGGAGAAAATTTCTTTGATTTTAAACGAAAATATGAATGAAAATCCAGAAGGTGACGAAATTATTGACTCTATTCTCTTTGAAAAGTTAATCTTTGATGTTCAAGACCACGTTCATCTTTATCCAATTGTAAGTGAAATAAATGCAGACGAACTTATTAGTCGTTTTGAAGGTCAGCCACAGCTAAATCGCTACATAAATGCAACAATTGATAAAGATGAGAAATTCATTTCAATAAGAAAAGACGAAAATAAAGTATTAATTCTCTATCGATTTGAGACTATAAAGTTAGGTGGAGGTGAGCAAAGCGCAAACTTTTATGTCCCTTGTATCTTAGACTTTGACAACTCATTATTACAAATTCGATTAAGAAAGCACTATTTATCAAAGTCATCATCAAATCACGCTACTGTATTAGAGCAGGTAAAGACATTTATCAAGAAGTTGGACGGAGATATTGCAGTTTTAGAATATAACGAATCTGCTATTCATAGTTTACTTTATCAAATCTTCAAAGAAGAATCTGAGAAAGCTGAAACTGTGATAAAAGAACACATGAAAGATCATTTAACAGAAGAACAAGTTAATGAAAAGATTTTAATGTTTTTAAAAGATGAACTGAAAATGTCTGATCCTGAATTGTATGCTGATCGAGTAAAGTCTGCTTTTTATCAAGATCTTTCACTTCACTTAGATCCTAGTGAGTTTTATAATGGATTTATCTTTGCATTTACTTTTTTAGATAAAAACTTCATTAAATCCTCTACTCGAAACCCAAAAAGGGATCCGATTTACAACTCAAAAGTTTATTGGAACCTTAAAGATCTAATTCACGAACACGAGGAAGTTAGTGAATTATCGTGTTATTGGAAATTTAATGAAAAAAACTTTAAAGTTCCACAAGGTGATAGTTTTGAATTTGTCGAAGTTTCTTTAAGAGAAAGAGACGGATCTATAGAGATACATTACTATAACAATCCATCTGAGAAAAGGAGGTTGAAGGAAGATTATGTTCATTTCAGAATTAGCAAATATCTACTCGAAGAAACCATATCTGAATAATATTATTCCTTTTCATGAAATTTCGCCTCAACTCGAACTTTTCATTAACCAAGAAGTGCGCTTGGGTGCTAGAAACCTGAATCCTTACCGATTTTCTTTTAAATTTGCTCATAATCCTAAGGATGTTATCAACCTATTCATCGCATTTTCTACATCGAATGGCCCCCTTAAGAGGTTATACAGATACGATTGTAACGAATGTGGTGAAACGAATATTCTGGATGATGAACAACTTAAAAACTTCAAGTGTTATAATTGTTCGTCAAACGGAAATTTAGAAACAAAGAATTTCCTTGAAGATGTTCGTGTAATTTTTGAAATTAAAGAGCCATACCTAAGGGACGTGAGAACTCGTTTAAAAGATCGAGCCTCCTCTGATAAACAAGAAGGGAGAATTAAATCAGGGGAGGCTAAACAAAGCGAAGTGTCATTAAAAGAAGTGTTTGATATGAATAAGAATGACAAAAGTCCTATAGATAATGATTTGTTAGAACTTGAAGCTGAGCTTATGCATAGATTATCATATGGACTGGGTCATATCTAATGAAATTTTTGTCCAATACTGTTTTCACACTAGCAATCATCTTGTTTTTTTTATCGCTAACAATTAGCTTTATTGTTATTCAAATCATGATCCATAGGCAAATTATAATCGATCAAACAAATGTAGATCTTTTTGATTTACTACTAAAGGCATCATTCGTCTTAATAGGTAGCTCTCTTTCTGGATTCATTGCATTTCTTATTTTCTTTCTAGGAGATAGGAAAAAGGAAAAAGAAAAAGCTAAAACTGAAACAAAAAGTTTTATAAAAATTAAGAATGAGGCAGAAAATAATCTAAAAATTTATAAAGAGATGCTTTCGATTTTTTCTGAAACTCCTATAAATAAAATTGCAGATCTACTACATATGGAGGACAGCAAGATTAAAGAAGCACTCCGTATTTATTATACAAAGCTTGACTTTTCATTTTTTCATGAATCTCGAAAAGAAATTAATGAGAAGGACTTCGCAGAAAATATCGATTACTGGAGGAAACAGCAATCTGTCTACAAGTATTTGGGGCTTCTCTTAACTGATATTGAGCACAAAGAAAACTCCATAACTCTTCTTGAATTAATTAAGAATGAGATAATTCAATTAACAGGAAAATAATCCTTAAACAATGTCCATTATTTGGACATTTTCTTTTTTTAACACAATAATAGTCATGCATTTCTTATAATAATTGGTATTTAATGATAATAAAAACCTTTATTCATACAACTATAAAAACAAGAAAGGGGATATAATCCTAAGCCATAAAATAAGATCAAATTCAAAATGAGTATTTGATTTTATTGTTACACGGATATAGACAGTTATATAATTGGATAGAGGTGGTTATATGTACCGTTTGAAAGGCTTGGATATCGATATTTACCTCCGAAAAAGCCGTAAAGATATAGAAGAAGAAAAGAAAGCCAATGAAGAAGGAATACCATACGATACTCTTTCCAAACACCGTAAGCAGCTCCTGGCCATAGCTCGAAAAGAAAATCACAACATTTTAGAGATTCACGAAGAGGTTGTGTCTGGTGAATTTATTTCTGAACGCCCTAAAATCCAAGAAGTGATCCGTCGCATTGAAGAAGGTCTTGTTGAAGCTGTTTTAGTCATGGATTTAGACCGTTTGGGACGTGGTGATATGTTGGACCAAGGAATTTTAGACCGTGCCTTTCGCTATTCCGGAACCAAAATCATTACCCCTACTGAAATTTATGATCCAGAAGACGAGTCGTGGGAACTTGTTTTTAGTGTGAAGTCGATGGTTGCAAGACAAGAATTGAAGCAGATTACCAAACGTTTGCAAGGTGGCAGACGCAATTCAGCTAGTGAAGGTAAATCCATTTCAAAGAAACCACCTTTTGGTTATCTCCGAGACGATAATCTAAGATTATATCCTGATCCTGATAAAGCATGGGTCGTCAAAAAGATTTTTGAAATGATGCGGGATGGTCACGGACGACAAGCGATTGCAGCTGAATTGGACAAGTTAGGTGTAAAACCCCCAAGTGAAAATCGAGAAAATTGGGCCCCTTCAAGTATTACAGCGATTGTAAAAAACGAAGTATATATGGGCCATATCATTTGGGGGAGAGTTAAGTATGTGAAATGGAACGGGAAATACAAGCGAAAGAAGATGCCTCCTGAACGTTGGATAATAAAAGAAAATGCTCATGAAGCAATTGTTTCCAGTGAACTCTGGGAGGCTGCAAATAAAGCCCATTCTGGAAGATTTCGTCCGTCAACAGTTAGCACGAAAAAGTTATCTAATCCATTAGCAGGCATATTAAAATGTGAAGAATGTGGCCATACCATGTGGTATCAACCTCGCCCCGATCGGCCGAATGATTATATTCGGTGTGCCAACCCAAGATGTAAAGATGTTCAGAAAGGAGCATTGATACAACTTGTAGAACAAAAAATATTAGAGTCTCTTGCTACTTTTGTCGATCAATTTTCTATCGAGGAAGGTATGGTCGAAGTAAAACCTGAGGATTCCGTTATTCCACTTAAAGAGAAAGCCCTTGAAAAGAAAAAGAAAGAACTAAATGATTTGGAAAAGCAAAAAGGAAATTTACACGACTTTTTAGAACGCGGCATCTACACCGTAGATACCTTTCTAGAGAGGCAGCAAAATGTTGTCGAACGCATTAAACAAGTCCAAGCTGATATTCAGCAATTAGAAACGGAAATCGCCAATGAAAAAATCAAAGAAAAGAACATAAACGATTATGTTCCATCTGTCAGAAAAGTATTGGAAGCCTATCATCATACAGATGACATTGAAAGAAAGAATCTTCTGCTAAAGTCTGTACTAGAAAAAGCAACTTACCTTCGCAAAAAAGAATGGACAAAAAAGGATCAATTTGTTATTCAACTTTTCCCAAAAATTTAAGAAGGCCACTGCGGCCTTCTCACACTTCTATCTTCTCATCTTCACAAACGGAAAAAAACGTTTTTAAAGCATCAAATACACCTGGTTTTCCTTTAATAATGTGGTACTTGAATTTGGGGTTATCAATGTTTTTGAAGGCACTCATTAGGGTAGAGGGTGAACGGTTATACTGATTCACTTCTCCGTATCCGAACATATTACACATTTTAATGATTTCATTAACCAATTTGACACATCGTGCATTATCGGACGTTAAGTTATCGCCATCTGAGAAGTGGAATGGGTAAATATTATAGCGGGACGGTTGGTACTTTTCGTGAATGAGTTCGAGTGCTTTTCGGTACGCTGATGAACAGATGGTTCCTCCGCTTTCCCCTTTGGAGAAGAAGTCTTCCTCCGACACAACCTTCGCCTCTGTATGGTGCGCGATGAATTCAATTTCGACGGTTTCATACTTCGAGCGTAAAAATCTTGTCATCCAGAAGAAAAAGCTACGCGCCATATATTTTTCCCAGATTCCCATTGAACCACTTGTATCCATCATCGCTAGGACGACTGCCTTTGATTCAGGCTTAATCACTTCATTCCATGTTTTAAATTTCAAATCTTCCGGATAAATTGGATGGAATTTCGGCTTTCCAGATATCGCATTCCGCTTATAGGCTGAGAGCATCGTTCGCTTCTTATCGATGTTCCCCATTAATCCTGTTCGACGGATGTCATTGAATTCGATATCCTCTACGACATTTTCATCCATTTCTTTTTGCTGGAGATTCGGCAATTCAAGCTCTTTAAATAACGCTTGTTCCAAATCCATTAACGATACTTCTGCTTCGTAGTAATCTTCACCTGGTTGATCCCCCGCACCTTGCCCTTTTCCTGGCCCTTGTGCACTTTTGCTTCCATCCCTTGCTACGACATCACCAACTTCGCTATCACCGTCTCCTTGACCAACGTGCTTGTTTTTGTCGTAATTGTAGCGGATCTTATATTCATCTAACGAGCGAATGGGTATTTTGACGACATCCTTCCCATTAGACATCACAATGTTTTCTTCTGTTATCAGATCCGGTAAATTATTACGAATGGCTTCCTGCACTTTTTCTTGATGACGAACTTGATCGTCATGGCCTTTACGGTGGAGGGACCAGTCTTCTCTTGAAATGGCAAAATTTTGGTCATTCCCTTTCATCGACATGCTACTTTCCCCTCCTAACATTTTTTTCAAAAAGAATTCACACTTTTTCATTTCCGTGCATAAAGTAATGTGAATGAACCTTCATCTTCTCTACTAATTGATGTAGATTACTCTATAGTATGCAGCGAAATGAGATTATTGACATCCCCTTTGAAAAATGGGCGTTTGTCCGAAAAACTTCGCTTCAACTATGGACAAGTTTTCTGTCTTTTTCTTCTTTGCGTATGGTCCCTGACAACCTTGTAACTTATGTTTATGTATTTAGAGGTTGTCCACATGCACGATATCACGAAATAAAATCTTTCTAAAGTAAACATACATAGAGCGTAAGAGAGTTGACATAAAGAATCGCTGCTTTCGAATACTTTGTTGCTTTTACGATCAGGGAAACCTATCTTGGAACAACTAAAGCAAAACTAACAATTCCAACGCATTTAATTGAAATGTCTGTCCAAACCAGTCTTCTTTGTATGGCCCACAATTGGAAAAAAGGGCAAGTGATGAGGCAACAAGAACAAATAATGAAAGGATATCAAGTGGGAAACCACTGTTTTTAATTTGGGCTATCCATACCAAGTAAAATCCAAAAAAAGAGGCATGAGCCTCAGAAAGTCATTTTTTCATGACCTTTTGACTCAACCTCTTAAATAACGATTATTCTTCTGTCTCATGCTGTTTCGGATCAGGATGCTTCCCATCTTTTTTCACTTGTTGATTTGTGCGGTGATGTTCCATGTCTTTTCCGAGTTCTTTCAGTTCAGACATATTTTGCGCCATTGTCCCATTTTCTTTTTCAGACATTCCTATCACCTCAATACTTTCTTACCCGTTAAAAGCATCATCCAAACGTTAAAGTGGCAAGTCCCGTTTTTTGAAAACAAGGATACTTAAAGCGAAGAACAACAGTCCCGCTAATAAAAGACCAAGTGCAACCGGTAATACATCTACGGTACCGCGGGCAATGTCATCCGGTTGATAAGCCGTAAATAATGTGAATGCCTGTAACCAATCAAGCTTGTCACTAATTTTTGAAACTAGGCTTATCATAAAGAATAATACCGTTATTCCACCTGATACTGATAACGCTCGCTTTTCATCATTAAACAAACAGGAGAAGAAGAAGCAGTATCCAGATACG
>Ga0180435_10000499_pt1 | contig 41193 bp, 31 predicted proteins | sample SS_ome_3_FD_132467 | JGI IMG/M metagenome (GOLD analysis project Ga0180435, IMG submission 132467) | Hypersaline lake sediment archaeal communities from the Salton Sea, California, USA - SS_3_S_1 metaG | ecosystem: Environmental > Aquatic > Non-marine Saline and Alkaline > Hypersaline >... | reverse complement strand
TTCCATCCTGGTAGGTATCCAGAATCACTTTTAGATAGTCCTCATCTTCCAGTTCAGAGTCCCTTGCCTTGGAGAAGGCAACAATATCCTCCGGATGATCATCCATACATATGATCCCAAGGTAAATGTCCTTGGGAGTAAGCAGGATCTTAACGATAGTCTGGTAGGAGGGCATTCCGTTAACCACTGGTTCGACCATATAGAGTGCCGTGATGGAATCGGCTTTGGACCATGCCGCCTCATCCAGGCTACCATCCAGCCTGATACCTTGATCGGTGCTGGTACTCTTTATGGAAGGCCGGTCCGCTATCTGCCCGGGAGCATTGAAGCAGAGTAATGAAATAGCACATATGAGCAGGCACTTGTTCATGAAACGAAAAGAATGCAAATTTAATCAAATGTCAGTCGCAACCAGTATTCAAATATGGGATCAATGAATGTGATTGATTGTCCGTGCATCTCCACAATATCCTTTTCGATCAAAGTCTGCTTGTTCTTTGAAACATTCCTCGGTGTACCCAGGCTAAAACGCTGCATGGTCATATTTGCTGTCAGTTTGCTTTCTCCGGCCAATATAGCATAAAGTAAATTCAGCTGGGTGTTACTGAGGGCATCACAGATGTTCTGATAATACAACGCATTAGATCTTAATAGAAGGGTCATCGATTCGTCGACCATCCTGGCAGCAACTTTTGAGTCAGTACGGTTCCACACCTTGTCACTTAGCTGGAGTATATAGTAAGGTTGATTATTGCACCTTCCGATCATACTCCTGGCCAGGTCCCTGGAAATACTTTTGCCCGTATTTTCAAAGTTTTTACTAATAAAGTTTATCCAATGCTTCTCAGCGATCTTCTCCAATATTAATAAATCTCCAAACCTGTAAAAAGCCCCGGAATCCTTTTCAAACATTTCAAGCATCTTATGCTTTTGACAACCGGACAAACAATAGCTTGTGTTAGCATGATTTTGCCAGCAGGACCGGAGTTCCTGCTCGAAGGAGATGTTTTCCCGAAGCCTGGCCATGTTCTGAAATTCATCTATACAAACGACAATCCTAATCCCTTTCTTTCTGGCAATGGTTTCAGGGAGATTCATAATCTCATCTTTCGATTTATATGCGACATTCCACTTTACTAGTTCTTCCTTTTTCGAAATGCCACACCTGAGAATCTCACTGGAATATTTCTCCAGAAATTCTTCCGGGGTCCGTATGTTGGAAAAATCTATAAATACGAATTTAACTTTCTTGTCTGAGTTAAGGAATTCAAGTTGATTCATCAGGGAAGATTTCCCCCAGCCTCTTGGTGAAATTATTATTGTATTGTTACATGTTGAGATATTATTCTGAATTCTCTTTATGTCTTCCTTCCTGTTTATAAATTGCTTTCCACTAACTACTTTCCCGTATTTAAATGGAGATTTCATGATCATTTATACCTTTTTGTATTATATTTTTTGTTATAATACCATTATATATAATACTATTTAGTACAATATATGAAAAAATTCCAGGCTGGCCCTGCTTCTGGACGAAAAACAAAGGAGCGAACGGAGGGGTCAGGCAATCTTTCTGTCCATATCCACTTGCGATGCATCTTCACTTTCCTTACCAAAAATCCTGAACATCTTAAACAGGCCCGGGGTGACCAGATAATCGGCCAGCAGGGCTGAAACAATTCCTGATATGGCCAGTAGGCCGGTATTAAAATAGGTCTTCACTTCGGAGGTCATATAGATAAGAAATACCGCCGTCAGGATCAGGGTGGTAAGAAAAAGGGCCACACCCACTGTCCCAAAGGTCCTGGTAATACTGCTCCTGTACCTTCCTGTACGGGAAAACTCAAGTTTTCCATGATTGATAAAGTGTATGGTATCATCCACTGCCAGGCCCAGAATCATGGGCATAATAATGACTGTGGATGTATCCAGCGGGATACCGGCGAAACCCAGGATACCTCCGATCACAATGGCCGGAGTAACATTGGGAATGAGTCCTATCAGTCCGGTTTTAACACTGCCAAATACCACCATCAGGATCACAGTAATCACCAGAAAAGCGATACAGAAAGAGATGACCTGTCCGTGAATTATGTAAAAGATCATCTTCATGAACTGTGGCATGGTACCCACGATACTTATTTCAGCACCCGGGAACAATTCAGCTGCCCGCTCTTCTATCTGCCGGTATTCATTTCTGGCTTCGCTGGCTCTCATGTTATCCATCTGAACCTGCAACCTCAGATGCTGGTAATCGTAATCGACCCAGTATTCCGATTCGGTACCGCCGGCATTCTCATACAGGAGAAGCAACTGGGCTATCATCTCCCTGTTATCGGGGATCTTATATTTTTCCGGATTGTCCTCATTCAGTACCTGGTTCATATCTCTAATAATCTCCAACAGGGAATGGGTCCGCTTTGTAAGTGGAAAAGCTTCAATTTCCTGACTCAGAATTTCCAGGTTCTTCAATACCTCCGGCTCCTTTGCCTTCCCGGCTTCATCCAGTTCAATGACCAAATCGTAAGAATACAGGGCTCCCAACTCTGTCTGGGTCACCTCGAATAGCTCGTTCACATAGGGCACCTTCAGCCCGATGTTTTTCCTGATATCAATATCGGCCTCAACCCGAGTTACACCCACAATTAGCACGGCAGTGATCAAAAGGTAAAACGGCGCAATGATCTTTGTATGTGAAATTACCCAATCGCCCAGCTGACTGAGCTTTCTTTCAAAAAAGGTCCCTCCATTGTTCGCGTACACCGGGTGAGGTTTACGGTTCTTGCCGAAACTCAGCAGGGTGGGCATTAAAATGATGATCACAAAATAGGTCGTTCCCACAACTGCTGCGGTGGTCAGACCTATAAAACGCACTGTCCTGATTGGTATAAACAAGAAGGAGAGCAGGGCACTCACGGTGGTCAGGGCAGTAAAAAAAACCGGCCATCCCATTTCAGTCATGGCATGGATCACCGCCCGTTTCCGGAGTCCGGTCCGCAAAAAATGCCTTTTAAAGAAGCTGTATATATGAATGGAATAGGCCAGGGCCACGGCCAACCCGATGAGGATGGGAAATACCATGACCATATTATCAACAGCTATACCACTGAAACCGATGAGTCCGTTAACAATCACAATGGAACTGAAGGCTGTAAGCAGGGGTATCAAAACTCCTTTGAAGGACCTCAGGGCCACGGCCAGGACAAGAACGGCCATAAGCAGGGCCAGACCCATAACCCGTCCTGTTTCCTTCTGGAAATACTCTCTTTTCTCATGGGCCAGGTAAGGCATACCGGTTCCCCTGGGATTTAGTTCAGCATAAATTTCCTTCCCCAGGATCTGATCCACGGCCGAACCTACCATCAACTGCGGATACTCCTCGTATTGACCTTCCCACTGTTCCGGGAAAGGAAGCAATTTTATCATGATCCAGGTCTGCTTTCCGTCACTGGAAATAAGCCGCTCCCTGAAATTTTCCTTGCTGAATGCCAGCTTCCTGATCTCCTCCAGGGCCTCTTCAGAATCCGGGATAGAAGCGGGTACGATCTGCTCAATGGACATGCCGTAATCTGTTCCCCGGGTAAATTCCACATCGATCAGCGAAGTCACCTTTTCTACAAAAGGGACGCTGTCATAAAGCTCCTGGTGCAACTGGCGAAGCTTCAGCAACACTTCCCTGGTGAAGAGGTTTTCATTTTCTACCATCACAGCCACAAACTGATCATTCCCGAAGAGCTCTTCAAACTTCTTCGTCTGCTGCCTTATGGGATCATTGGGCAGAAAATTGCTTTCGTTGGATACATCTACTTTAATAAGGGTGGTTCCATAAAAAGCAATACATAATACAACGGCAAATCCCAGCAGGAAATACCAGCGCTTGCGTATCAGTCCCACAGCTCGCTTTGTGAACCAGCGGTTGATCTTTTCAATATTAATTTTCATGATTAGGTCCTCCTGTATTTTAGAAACTGTATTTTACTTTTACCCATATCTCCGAATTATCCTTATAAACCCCGAACATTCCGCTATCTCCACCAAACAGGTCCACTCCTGCACAAAGATGTATCGGGTCCGAAAGACTGTAGTCAATACTTGTCCGGTTAAAAAAACCCTTGTTTGAGAGGTCCATGTAGCCAAAGGTGGAGAGCAAGAGAGTGCTGTGAAGTAATTTCTTGGAAATTCCCAGGGTTGCCAGCACATTATGCTGCTCACAACTTAATTCTTTACAGTATTTCAGGATGGACGTATAGGATAGCTGTCCGGTGAGGGTCCATTCGTTTCCCGGATACCAGTCCAGCCCAAGCAGGGTCCTTATCACATCCCGGCTAATGAGATAATTCGAACTTCCTATGAAGTCCGAAGGATAGTATTCACCTTTAAAGTATGCCCCTTCTCCCCTTACAACCAGACTGCCAATGGTGGTGGACAGATCCAATCCAGCCATAAATAAACGATGGTGTTCCGGTACCAGGTAAGTGGTATCATTACCCTCCGAAAAACTTGTACTGAATACAGGAAGCTTATTCCAGGTATAGAGGGAAACCACCGACATATCAATCCCGGAAAGGAAGAAGGAAAAACGCCCCCCAAATTCGCTGTTCTTAAGAGTTGTTTCCGGGGTCCTGGCAGGAGCAATGACCAGCTCTGGACCAGCTGCAGCTTCAGGGAAGATATTCCATGGGTTCAGTGAGTCTGTGGGATAAATAAAAGATTGGAAAACAGGGATAAATACCAGCTCCATTTTATAATTATTATTGAAAAAGCGAAGTTTCATGGCATCCACAGGCATCCGTATATCATCATAGTCCCTGGCCAGAAACTCTGTAAAATCCATGGGGGCAATAATGTCCGTGATCCTGATACCATCCGATACGCCCCAGATGATAATTTGCCTGCCTGCTCTGAGATCCCAGTTGGCTCCGGCATATTCCAGGTAGGCTTCCCTTAATTCCACGAAGCTTCGGTCGGGAAGCAGGGAATTGAAATTGGCATTGAGGGAGGTATAAAAACTGGAGTTTCCTTTTGCGCCCCGGATCTCTGTCCTCAGCCTGCTTCTTGAACTCATAAAATCATTTGGCTCCTGCAGCCTTACAGCATGGTAGCTATCGATAAATCCTCCAAAATCAAAGGACTGAGCAAAAGATACCCGGGATAGCCCCGTGAGCAGGAGGGCTATGGATATGTAATGAATCGCTTTCATGGCTATTCAGTTAGTCCTCTTTCCAGTGATGGCACGGTAAAAAGGGATTCTTTCATGGCTATGTTATACTCAATGCTTTCCATGGCAATAATGGTCCGGTGATCTCGCTTGTGATTGCTCATCTCCAGCTTCCTGCTTGTCCAGAAGCCGGCTTCCTGTGTAATGTCAAAGGCACGGAGCGTTTTCAGCAGTTCACCCATCCGGTCATAGAATTCCACCTTAACCGGAATCAGAGCATCCTGTCGGATCCAGCTTACGGTCCTGGAATACACTGCATCACTTTCCAGGGGCTTGCTTTCAACTACCCAGCACTGGAATCCATCTATCGATTCTTCCCCTATCATGCTGTGCTCATCTTCATCCACATTGCGACCACCCATGTCGTCATAGGTAAAATCGCTGCCCATAAAATTCTCATTCTTAGCAGAAGTGCCGCTGATGCGCCTCACCTTCTTCATGGCAGGCAGATAGAGCCACTTATCATCATCCCGATCAGGATCGTCATACTGCCAGGAAAGGAAACCTGTTCCCTTCACATCGGCAGGCGACTGAAAGAACATGATGGATTTGCTGTCTTTTCCCAGATCCATTGAATAAGAAAGAATGGTGCGCTCCCTGGCAGCCCCTCGGTGATTTATCAGCTCCATGGTCATTAGTGATTTGCGGTTCTCCCCGTCGGGCTTATCTTCTACCATCTGGATAATCTCCCTGCCCGTGAGCTGAGAAAACAGGTTTGTTAACACAAACAAACCGCAAATGACCGGGATAATCCTGCTGGCTACTATTGTCTCTATTTTCATGATTAGGTCCTCCTTAAAATTTTTGACTGAACGTTTAGTCAATTATACAACATGAAGGAAGGGCTAATCAAGTCTTTGTAGTGAAGTGTGGATTCTTGTAGTCGCCGCCAGGCTGAATGTGGTGAATGGAAGAAATCTGGGGTAAGTGACAGATAAACGATTAGCTGCCCGTTTAGCGCAGCCGTTCAATAATCTCCCTGCTATAAGCCCTTGATACCGGCAGCTTCTCCGGATCAGCTACGGAACTAAGCTTATACCCCCTGCTGTCACCTTCCAGGGTATAGCGGGAGCAGTTCACCAGGTAGGAGCGGTGACACCTTAGCATATCCATACCTGTGAGCTGTTCTTCCATCTGTTTCAAGGTCGATCGCAGCAACTTCTCCCTCCGTTTCGTATCATCTGTCCATACCACCCTGGAATAGTTATCTTCTGCAGCTATATATAGAATGTCATCCACACTGAGCCTTAATCTCTCACGGGTCGTTGCATGAAGAACAATGCTACCCGATGATGGCGAGCGCTTAAATACCCGATTTACCATCCTGACATATCTCTGGTCGCTTCTGTAGGGATCCCAGAAAGGGTCGGCCTGAATAAACATCAGGTGAACAGGTTTCTCTGAAAAAGCCTGTTCCAGGTAGGCAAACATCTCATCTGCTTTATTCAGGCCCGCATAAACCAGGGCACAATTGTAATTGGGGAAGGCCAAAGCCCCTTTTTCCTGTAATAATATGATCTGCCGGATTTGCTCATAGGCCCTGTCCGCCCTGCCCTGTTTTGCATCCAGGAAGCCCTGCGTTCCAAGTACCGACTGATATACATCCTTCTGTGTATCCACTTCCTTAAGAGCAGATTCGGCCCTGGCATACTGCCCCTGCAAAAGGTAACTCCAGGCCTGAATATAACTAATATACATGGCAAAAGGAGCTGTGTTATGGGCCAGTCGAAAATAGTTATGGGCCTGGTCATAATCCTCCAGGCACAGGTAGGTGTAAGCCAGTCTTGAAAGGATATTAGGATTCAGGGGGTCCAGCTTATTGGCAAGAAGTATTTCAATCAGGGCATCTTTCTTGTTCCCCGAAATAAGTGCGAACATGCCTTTAAATAATCTGATCTCCGCCGAGCCAGGGGCGACTCGAAGTGCTTCTGAAACTATCTTCTGCCCTGAGGCCAGGTTCCAGTTATTGACCCAGAATGAACTGAGTGCATAAACCACCATGGCCTCGGGGAGCTCCGGATCAATTTTGATGGCTCGAAGGGAATATTCTTCAGACTTTTGATAGGATTCCTCTTCGGAGAGATGCTTCAGGGCACCCAGATAGAGATAACATATGCTGATCCCTGAATAGGGCAATACAAAGCCCGGATCTTCCTCTATGGCGCGTTGAAATAACTCAATGGCCCTGAGAATATCATCTTTTCCCGGATGTCCCAAGAGGTGCCTTGCCTGAAAATTAAACTCCAGGGCCCTGGTATTAGAGGTCCTGGGCGGAGCCATATGTAACTTATCTTTCGGGCTGATCTTCTGCTTCAGCCTCCAGGCAATCAGCCAGGCAATCTCTTCCTCTATCGAAAAGAAATCCTCCAGTTCTTTGTCATAGGTTTCGGAGAACTCATGAAATCCCGTACTGGTATTGATTAGCTGTGCGGTGATCCGGATCTTGTTTGCATATTTCTGGACCGATCCCTCCAGCACATAGGCCACCCCGAGCATTCTGCCTGCATCTTTAATATCCCTGTGTTGCTTGCTAAAAGTAAAGGAGGAGGACCTTGATATGATGCTTATTCCATCTAGTTTTGAAAGGGCATGAATAATGGCCTCACTGATCCCCTCCCCTAAAAACTGATCCTTCGCTGAAGCGCCCATGTTTAAGAATGGCATCACTGCCACAGAAGAGGGTTGAATGGATATCTCTCTTTCCGCAGGCTCAATCCGCGGCAAGGTAAGCCCGTGGTGATCAACCCCGTATATCTCTACCGGGCGAGCCACGTATTTCAAATTGAAAATTCCGGCCGATCTCAATGAAATACCATCACCCGGGGAGAGGATGTCATTAAGATCGTCGGAACAAAGTACATTACCTGTCTGCGCCAGTCTCAGAATTCTCGCTGTCAGATTGATAGCATCTCCGTATACTTCATTGCCTTCAGTAATAATCTCGCCGCAGTGCAAAGCAATCCGCATGGGAATGGCAGGTAGCCTGGCAGCTTCCTGTTGAATCTCCACTGCACTTTTCACAGCACTTAATGGAAGATCGAACAGGGCCAGCGCACTGTCTCCGAAAATGTTGATGACCCTGCCCCCATGCATGGCTACCGCATCACCGATCACCCTGGCATGCCTCCGGCTGAGCTTCCCGATCTCGCTCTTCTTCTGCCTGGTTAACTCGGTAAAACCAATGATATCGGTCATCATGACCGTATTCATGTGTTCCCTTATAATCATTACGCCATGAATACTAAACAGGAAGATAAGTTAGTAATAATCGGGGATATTAATCCCTGGAACTGCTTACCAGTTGTAATCATTTTCATAATCCTCAACATAAGCACCTACCAGCTTAATCATACTATCAAGACTACTCCTGGTTTCATTTACAAGACCTGTTATGGCCTTCCACTCATCCTGTTCATTGTTGCTAATGGGGAAAAGGGAATTGAGTGTCCTGTTAACGGTCCTGTCACTGACAAAATCTGTATATTCGTATGAGATGTTCATTACCTGGCTCTTCATTTTTCCATCCTTGATGGTAAATACCATGGTGAAATAAGAGATACTCGAATTCTGAAGCTCTTTTTCCACGTAACCTCTCCAGTAATTTTTCCATACCATGAACATATCCGGAAATAATATTTCTATAGACCCATTGAGGATAAGCCTGCTGACATTACCCTGATGGGTCAGTAAACCGTCCGTACTGCCAAAGGTTACAGCTGCCCATTCCGATACCCTGTTTACAATGATATCCCGGGAAATTCCATCCAGTTCATTTACAAATTCATATTCCACCTTTTTGGTAATTGAATCATAGGGCACATCGGGATAGTCAATTGAATCCATTAAATCCCGCCATGCGTAGGATAGATCCTTAAATTCCAGTTGAGTAAATTCCTGGGAAAGGTATCTTTCCATCATTGCTTCATACTCAATTTCAAGTGTTTGCGAAAATCCAGGGATTCCAGATGCAATCAAGAGTGGGATAATAAAGGTTTGGAGCTTTTTCATAGCTAAGCATGCTGCAAAAAGCATTCCAACAAAAAAAGGGTGCCCTATTGAGACACCCTTTCCCCGGTCTGGCCGATGTTTTATTCAGGAAGACCGAAGGCAAAATAGAGTTCGCCCGGATAGTTTTCATATACTCCCTGGATCAACACTCCCCCTTTTTCCTGATTCAGCATCTTCCGGATATCGTTCTGGTTTTTGACCTGTTTATGATTGATGCCGGTAATGATAAATCCCTCGGAGATTGAAGTTTGATTTTTTAAGAGGCCATTGCCCAGATCTTTTACAATGACTCCTCCTTCAATACCCAGTCTTTCAGCAGTCTCCTTATCCAGTTCTTCAAAAGAAGCTCCCAGCACATCGAGGATGTCCATATCTTCTTTGGAGGCCAGCTTCCGTTCCCCTTTCTGATCGGCCAGGGTGACCTCAAAAGTCATCTCTTTGCCGTGGCGGTCCACGGTAATAGTGACCTCATCGCCGGGCCTGTGTCTTCCCACTTGCTCCAGAAGATCTGAAGATTTCTGAATAGGAGCATCGTTCAGACCTGTGATCACATCACCGGACAGTATCCCGGCTTCGGCAGCTGCACTTTTGGCCACCAGGCTGTCCACATAGCTACCCTCGCTTCGCTTCAGCTTTTCCTCTTTCATCAGTTCACTATTTATGTCCCTGATCATAATACCCAGGTAGGCCCTCTGGACCATCCCGTATTTCATCAGATCTTCCACCACTTTATTTACGATATTGGCAGGAATGGCAAATCCATATCCCGCATAGGCCCCGGTAGGACTGGCAATGGCTGTGTTTATTCCAATCAGTTCCCCATTCAGATTTACCAGGGCACCACCGCTGTTCCCGGGATTAATGGCAGCGTCTGTCTGTATAAAGGCCTCTATGGCACTCTGGTCGTCAATGATGTTGATGTTTCTGCCTTTGGCGCTTATAATTCCTGCGGTCACTGTGGAATTCAGGTTGAAAGGATTCCCTATGGCCATGACCCATTCACCTACTTCTGCCAGGTCGGAGTTTCCAAAAGATAAGCCCTGCAGGTCATCTTCCCGTATCTGCAACAGGGCAATATCTGTGGAAGGATCGGTCCCGATCACCTTGGCTTTATAAGTCTCGTTGTTATGTAAAGTAACTTCGATCTCGTCGGCCCTTTCAATCACATGATTGTTGGTGACGATATAGCCATTGTCGCTGATGATGACCCCGGATCCGGCTCCCATCTGTACCCTTGGATCGCTTTGTCCGCGTTGCTGGCCCTGTGGGGGAGTCTCACGGAAAAACCTGAAGAAATCATCCCCGAACATATCCCCAAAGGGAATACTCTGCCCTTGATAAGAATTGCCGGTGGACTGGATCGTTCGCACCGATCGGATATGCACCACCGAATTCATCACCTCCCTGGAAACTCCGGTAAAATCGAGAGGGACAAACTCCCCGTTTTCTTTGACCGTATAAATGGCCTTGTGAACCGGTAATTGTTCCTGGGTCTGGAATGATATCGCCGAATTGCCCTGCTTCATTCCCATAAGAAATAATACTGCTATGGTAAGACCGCTTCCTACTATGGAAGGGATCATCATTTTTAAAAACTTTTTCATCGTATGTTCCTCCTATTAAAATTGGACTTAATTCTTCAACTATACTATTCAATTTCACCTTACAAATAGACGCACAAAAAGGAAAAATTGATCTTCAAAATGTGTTAAGAATTCTTAATGTACCTGTTAAAGAATCTTAAAAAACTGGAGGGCTGGCCGGGTTTTAATTCCAGCCTTATTCCTATCTTGTGGGAAACATACAGCCCATGAAAATCATCTCCTGGAACGTAAATGGCATACGTGCAGTAGCAAAGAAAAACTTATTTAATGATCTTGAATCCATGGATCCTGACATACTGTGCTTGCAGGAAACCAAGGCCCAGGATGACCAGGTAGCCGAGGTACTGGCCCCGGTCAATCACTACGAAGTCTACTCCAATTCAGCAGTAAAAAAAGGGTATTCCGGTACGGCCATCCTTAGTAAAATAAGCCCAATCCATGTTTTCAGAGGCATGGGTATTGAAGAACACGATCAGGAAGGCAGGGTTGTGGGCCTGGAGTACGATTCCTTTTATCTGGTAAATGTCTATGTCCCCAATTCCGGAAATGATCTTAAGAGACTGGATTACAGGCAGAAGTGGGACCTTGACTTTTTTAACTTTCTGAAAAAGCTGGAGGAACAAAAACCAGTACTTGTCTGCGGAGATTTTAATGTGGCCCATAAAGACATTGATCTGGCCCGTCCGAAGCCCAATTACAATAAATCGGCAGGCTACATGCAGGAAGAGATCGATGGCATGGACCGCTATACCAGGGGCGGATTTGTGGATACCTTCCGGCACTTCAACCCTGAGGCCAAAGATGCCTATTCCTGGTGGAGCTACAGAGCAGGTGCCAGGGAAAAGAACGTGGGCTGGAGAATCGACTATTTCCTGGCAAGTCCATCCCTGCTTCCCTCTTTAAAAAATGCATTTATTTCAAACGAAGTGATGGGCTCGGATCATTGCCCGATCGGGGTCCTTATATAAAGGAACAGCACATGCCTGAAATACAACTGGAAAACTGCACCAAATGCCTTAAGTGCGTCAAAGATTGTCCGTCCGATGCAATTGACATCGAACAGGGAAGTATAAACAGCAGCTGCATTCACTGCGGACATTGTGTGGCCATATGTCCGGAATCAACCATTTTCCCGGATGCAGGCAGCATCACAAAATTAAAACCCAAACCGGTTTCATCGGGCAATTTCCGGGAGCTGTCAGCTGGTATCCGGACCTGCAGGTCTTATGCAGACAGGGAGGTGGACGAGGAGACCCTGAATTTACTGGTGGAGAATATGAAACACTACCCCTCGGCCAGCAACCAGCGCCCCCTTGAAATTACCATAGTCAGGAGCAAAGATCAAATTCAGAAACTCAACGATCAAACAGCCCGGAATCTGATTAAAAGCATTGGAATCTATACATCACCTTTTATTATGCCCGTACTTCAGCTGCTTGCTCCAAAATTTGAATTACCACGTCTCAAGAACTACAAGAAGCAGTTTATGGCACGAAATACCCCCGAATCATCACTGATATGTCACCATGCCCCGGCGGTTGTTCTCTTCCATGCTCCGGTCACAAAATTTGGCATGGCTGCAGCAGATGCCAACATCTGGGCTACCTATACTTCCATATATGCCAATACCCTTGGATTGGGAAGTTGTTTTAATGGCTTTATTGTGACGGCCATGAGCCGAAGCAAAACCATGCGAAAGGAGTTTGGTCTTCCTGCCAGGCACCAGGTTTACGCCAGCCTGCTTCTGGGTCACCCGAAAGTGAAGTATAATAATGAAGCAGGGAGGGAGAAGCCAGAAGTAAATTTTATTTGAAGCAATGCAAAGGGCCATACATAGAGTTGTATTCTTAACAGCAGCAATGCTAATTTGCACAGCCTGTAAGCAAGCCTCCAGGTACAAATTCAGCTATGCCGAGCCGGAGCAACAGGGCTTTTCCACCGCAAAACTGGAGGTGCTGAAATCCCATCTTGAAGAAAGCGGGACTTCTTCCATGATGATACTGGTCAACGGCGATGTAATCTTCAGTTGGGGTGATACAAACAGGAAACACACCATTCATTCCATAAGGAAATGCCTTCTGAACTCGCTTTACGGGATTGCCGTTTCAGAAGGCCTCATCGATACCACTATGACCCTGAGGGAGCTTGGAATAGAAGATAATGAACCCGGGCTCACAGACAATGAGCTGGATGCACGCATCATCGATCTGCTGAAATCCAGATCGGGCATCTATCACAATGCCGCTGCGGTTAGTGAGGGCATGCTGCGGGGGATGCCCGAGCGGGGCAGCTACCGGCCCGGCGAGCACTACTATTACAACAACTGGGACTTCAATGTACTGGGAGCCATCCTTGAAGAAAAAACAGGACGGAGTATTTACGAACTATTCCTGGACCGGATTGCCCTGCCCCTGGGCATGCATGATTACAGGGGAAAGTATGCCGTCATTGATGCGGAACAGGATGGGGTGGAGATCCCGAATACCGATGGATTTTACCAGTACGAAAAGAGCAAATCCAACTACCCGGCCTATCATTTCAGGATGTCGGCCCGCGACCTGGCCCTGTATGGTCAACTCTACTTACAAGAAGGGCAATGGGAGGGCAAACAAATCGTCCCGGCCGACTGGATCGAAGTGAGCACCTACCCCTGGTCGGTCTACAATCCTGAATACGGGCTGGCCCGGGGCATGCTCTGGGGTGTCATCCTTCCTGAAGAAGAAGGTGAAGGAAACTCATTTTACCATACTGGAGCAGGCATTCATATGCTGGGAGTTTACCCTGCATCCAGGCTGGTGCTTGTGCACAGGGTGGATACGGAGAATGACTTCGAATACTCGCGGGATAAGCTTTACAGGATGATAGAACTGGTATTTGATGCTAAAACTGAATAAAACAAATATGATGAAAAAGACAGATCGCCGGGATTTTATAAAAAAGACAACTGTACTTACCGGAGCAATAGGTTTGGCAGGAAATTCTGCCCTCGCATTTTCAGGCCCGGCGGGTACCGGGAACGCCCTGCCAAAATGGAAGGGATTTAATCTGCTGGATTTCTTCTCGCCCGATCCCGGAAGATCCCGCCCGGGATCCACCGAGGAAGATTTCCGCTGGATGACAGATTGGGGATTTGATTTTGTAAGGATCCCCATGGCCTATCCCTCCTACCTGGACTTTGACCGAAGCAGAGACATCACCCCGGAAGAAGTATACAGCATCAGTGAAGAGGCCCTTGAACGAGTCGACCGGCTGGTCCACATGGCACATAAATACAATCTGCATGTCAGTCTGAATCTCCACCGCGCTCCCGGTTATTGTATCAATGCCGGATTTCGTGAGCCCTATAATCTCTGGAAAGACAAAGAAGCCCAGGAGGCCTTCTACTGGCACTGGAAGATGTGGGCAGAACGCTATAAAAATATTTCACCTGAAAGGATCAGCTTTGACCTGCTCAACGAACCGGCCATGATCGAGGACATGAACGATCAACATTCCAGCAAGACTCTCATTCCGGGCGACACCTATGCAAAGGTGGCTATCAAAGCGGCCGAGACCATCTGGGGAGTGAATCCGGATCACCTGGTAATTGCAGACGGGAACCAGGTTGGAACCAAAGTCATTCCGGAGATCAGCCATTTGCCCATCGGACAGAGTTGCCGCGGATACTATCCCGGGATTATCTCACACTATAAGGCCCCCTGGGCCATGAAGGATATCGACAATCTTCCGCCCCTGAAATATCCCGGACAGGTGGGGGATCAGTATTTAAGCAGGGCTATGCTGGAGAAATTCTACGAACCCTGGATCAAACTTGTTCAATCGGGTACAGGTGTTCATTGCGGAGAATGTGGGTCTTACAACAAAACCCCCCATGATATCTTCCTGGCCTGGTTTGGAGATGTGGTGGACATACTCAGTTCCAACGGCATTGGCTTTGCCCTTTGGAACTTCCGGGGAGACTTTGGTATCCTGGACTCCGGACGCATGGATGTGGACTATGAAGACTGGCACGGGCATAAGCTGGATCGGAAATTACTGGACCTGATCAGCAAGGCATAATCATAAATCATTTCTAATGAACACCCTTGAGATTGCATTTTCTGAAAAAAAGCTGGGCCATTCGAAACTGAAACTCAAGAATATTTTTATCCGATCGGCCGCCTACGAGGGGATGTTCGATGAGGGAGTTCCCAATCAGAAATTAATTGATCACCACATGGCCATGGCCCGGGGAGGTGTTGCTCTGACCACCGTATCCTATGGAGCCGTATCGGCTGATGGGCGGACCTTCAACGATCAAATGTATGTAAATAATCGAAGTCTGAAAGAACTAAAAGTGCTGGCAAAGGAAGTTCATCTTGCGGGGGGGAAAGTTTCCATTCAACTAACCCATTGTGGTTACTTTTCAAAAAACAAGGATATTAAAAACCCGTTGGCTCCCAGCAGAGTCTTTAATGCCTACGGTTTCTTGTCAGGCATCATTTTTTCCAGGCCAATGACACCGGCCGATATGGAGTCTGTGTCCAATGATTTTGCAGCAGCTGCCAAGGGTGCAAAAGAGGCAGGATTTGATGCAATCGAAATTCATATGGGCCATGGATATTTATTAAGCCAGTTCCTGAGCCCGAGGACCAATAAACGAAAAGACGAATATGGTGGTAGTGTCGAAAACAGGGCGCGCTTTCCCCTGGAAGTCCTGAAGCAGGTCAGGGCTGCTGTCGGAGCAGATTTTCCGGTTCTTGTGAAGCTGAATCTAAGTGATGGCTTCAGGGGTGGGTTTTCATTGGAGGACTGCAAATATGTTTCTTTGGAGCTTGAAAGGAATGCATGCACTGCCATAGTATTAAGCGGTGGTTTCACAGGTAAAAGTCCCTTTTACCTGATGCGGGGGAAGGTTCCCCTGGGCGGCATGATAATGAACGGTTCCTCTTTTGCCGAAAAACTAAGCATGGCCATTTTCGGTCCCCTAATCATAAAACATTTCCGGTTCGCACCGAACTTTTTCCTTCCTCAGGCCAAAGAAATCCGTAAAACGGTCCAGATGCCGCTGGTATACCTTGGGGGTGTCGATTCCTTACACGGAATAGAAGAAATCCTGGATGCGGGTTTTGATTTTATTGCCATGGCAAGGGCCCTGATTCATGATCCGGATTTTCTTTTGAAACTCAGTTCAAATCAGCTGGAAAAATCGGAATGCACCCGCTGCAATCAATGTGTTGTTGAAATGGACCGCGGGGGTGTCAAATGCGTACTGTAGATCTCCGGTCTATCTCCTTTTGTGTTTCCGGTTGAAGTTTTTATCCCCCCTTGTTTTTGGCTTCTTGTATTTCTTCATCTTCCGCAAGTAGGACCCGCCCTGGTTGGTTTTCGTGTTTTTGAGTTTCTTCTCATGGAAAGCGGTTCCAGAGATCTCTGTTGTCTTTGTGGACTTCAGCTTAACCTCTTCTTTTTTGGGCTGCTCATCGGGAGTGAGCTCGTTGGAGACTTCAACTTCCCCAGGGAATTCAACTTCAGGTATGGCATAATCCATTAATTCCTCAATGGCTCTTTTGGCACTTTCTTCCTTCCACGTGTAAAATAGGATCGCGTTCCCCTTCTCTTTGGCCCTGCCGGTCCGGCCAATGCGGTGCATGTAATTTTCCGGATAGGCCGGAGTGTCAAAATTAATGACATGCGAAAGTTTTTCCAGATCCAGACCCCGGGCCATCACATCTGTGCTAACAAGGATGCGGTTCTCTCCCTGCTCAAACTTCTCAATGGAACGCAGGCGATAGTTCTGAGACCTATTGGAATGAATCACGCAGAGCTCAGCTCCAAAGCGCTCTTCAAGCGCATCAAACAGAAGGTCAGCTCCCCTTTTATGAGCTACAAATACCAGTACCTTCTTAAACTCGTCCTTATCGGATAAAAGATAAGCAAGCAAATTCACCTTGGTATAAAAGTTCTTTACATGATAGCATTGCTGGGTGATGTTCTCCAGCGGCGTGCCACTTAAAGCAATGGAGATCCTTGCCGGTGCTTTGAAGTACTCGTCAATCAGCATATCAACGTCCCTGGTCATGGTGGCCGAAAACATGATGTTCTGTCTCCGTTCGGGAAGTATATTAAATATCCTTTCCAGCTGAAAGCGGAACCCCAGGTCCAGCATTACATCCACTTCGTCGATCACCAGTTTCTTTACAGCATTTAAACGCAGGGCATCGTGCTGAATCAGATCATACAAGCGCCCGGGTGTGGCCACCAGGATATCTGAACCTTCTGTTACAGCAGCCTTCTGCGTATTGATGTTCTTACCTCCGTACACCCCGAGTACCCGTGTATTGGAATAGCTGGTGAGACTTTCCACCTGCTCGACTACCTGTACCACAAGTTCACGTGTCGGAACCATGATCAGCACCCTTGGATTCACCTGGTCGGAATACTTAAGGTCCCGAAGAAGGGGCCAAAGATAGGCATAGGTTTTTCCGGTACCTGTCTGCGCAATTCCCACCACATCGCGTCCGGAAAGAATAAGGGGGACGGCTTCCGATTGAATGGGAGTGGGTTGCTCAAAACCCAGATCAGCTATTGCGCTGTACAAAGATTTCGACAGGTTCAGTTTTTCAAAAGTGCTCACGAGACATTCGTTGTTTCCACAAAAGTAGGCTTAAATATTAAACCTCAAACACTTAAATCCGGCTGAATGAGAATGAATCGACTTTCGACCAGTGGAGAGATAATTCGATGAATGGTCAGGATCTTTCTAGAAATAATATTTCCCATAGAATAACATGCCCGAAAAACCGGTGCTTACGGAACCGTTGAAATCCCTTTTGCCAATGCTTCCCTGAGCAGTAAAATTGAAACGAAAAGAATTGTAACCCATACCAAAACCAAGATGCTTAAATGGATTATATTCAATCCAGACATTGATATCATTTATGCTGCCTTTTAATTCGGAAGTTTTAAGATACAGCAATTCTATGTTCTGCTTAAGCAGGATTTTGGGAGTTATATAAATGGAATTCTGAAAACCAAATACCGGCAAAGGAGCAATAAAAGAGTCGCTTTCGCTTAACAGCGTATCTGTACTTATGGAAAAGCTTAGGGGCAATACATACAGTCCGGCAGAAAGACCGAGCCGGATCCGATCATCTTTAAAATAGGCATAATCATAAAGGGCCCTGATGATATGCATGTCAAAACTGCTCGCTAACTCTGTACCCAGCGGATAAACATTGTCGCCCAACTCAAGTTCTGTTTCAAGGGTCTTATTTGCATTCCTGATAAATCCGAAATATCCCATTCTGACATAACTTCGTTTTCTGGTACCAAAATTATACTCTACTTCACCTCTGAACACCAAGGTCGTAGTTGTTAATCCCAGTGCATCTTCCAGATCAAGGCTCACGCCCAGTCCCATTTCCTGGCCCTCAAGGCTCAGATTACTGCTATTGGAGGTTAGGAAACCGCCCAGACTGACTGAAAACCTGTCCCATTGGAACTGCAGGGTATCCTGGGACCGCAATGGAAGATCCGCAAAAGCCAAAATGAGGTAAATCCCCAGGACTATCCTGCCATGGGTCGTCATGTAACTTTTAGAAAAAGGTCTTCTGATCATATCCTTTACATAAGATAAGTGAAGCTATAAAAAAGATGCCTTTCATGTTCAGAATGCATTTGATTTCCCCCTGGCCAGGGAAGATAAGAGTCCCACAGTACAGAGAATTACAAACACCAGAAAAGTTGTTCGCATGCTGCTCAGAAACTCAGCTGAGTTTTGAATAGAAATCGGATTGTTCCCTATGAAAACCTGCAGGATCAGGGTGGCAATTCCCATGCTCATCATTTGACCTGTAAGCCTCATGGTGCCCACTGTAGCCGATGCGATCCCCAGGTACTTCTTATCCACCGAACCCATAATGGCATTGGTATTGGGCGAAGAGAACATGCCGAAGCCAATGCCCACAATGGCCAGGATCACCACCAGGTAGGAAATGACTGAGTGTTCCGTAAGAAAACTAAGCATGATCAGACCCCCGGTAATAATCCCCATACCGGCTGAAGCAAGGATCCTGGGATCATGCCTGTCAGAAAGTCTGCCCGAGATGGAGGCAACAATGGCCATCAGGACCGGCTGGGTGACCAGGACCATCCCGGCATCTCTGGGCGAAAGACCCAGAATGAACTGGAGATATAAACTCAGCAGAAAGGTGATTGCGAAAGTAGTAGCATAATTGATAAGTGCTGCCAGGTTTGAAAAGGCGAACAGCCGGTTTGAAGTCAGAAGCCGAACATTGAATACCGGGAACCTTACCTTCATCTCAAGGATGACAAACCCGAGTAGTCCGAGAAGTCCTGCAGCAGCCAGGATAAGGGCCGATGTCGCCGGAAGTCGTGAAAAACCAAACATAAAGGCTGACATGGAGAATAGGTAGGTTATGGAACCGGGCCAATCGAACTTATCTCCTCTTGCATCTGCCCACTCCTCCTTAATATACTTCCAGATGATCCATATGACAAGCAATTCAAACGGAATAGTAGTATAAAAAATGCTTCTCCATCCCAGGTACTGCGTAAGGATTCCCCCCAGAAACGGGGCAAGAGAGAGGCCGATATAGACCGAAGTGACTGTGATTCCAATCGCTTTACCCCGCTCCCCGGGTGGATAAACAGAAGTAATAATGGCAATGCCTGTCCCAAAAACCATGGCGCTACCTATTCCCTGAAGGGCGCGAAGAGAAATGAGCACGGCTCCCGAGGGAGATAGTGCACAAAGAAGTGAACTGGCGGCGATGATAACATTCCCAACAAAAAATATTTGCTTCCTGCCTCTGATATCGGCCAGCTTACCCAGAGGCACAAGGAAAACAGCAGAAGAAAGGAGGAAAGCCATGGAAACCCAGCTCATTCCAACAGCACCCAGCGAGAACTCCTCACTGATGGCCGGCAGGGCAATATTAATCGCAGCCCCAAGGAAAGGATTGATAAAAGAGGTAATTACGATTGATACCAGAATCAATCGTTTGGTAGCTGGGCTTCGCTCTTTCAATACTGTAAATACTTAATCCACAGACTGAACGGGAAATTTTTTCATTAAAGCAGCAACCTTTGCCGGAATGCTCTTCTCCCGCTTGTCCGGATTTTCAGTAATGGTTGATGTGGCGATTCCCTGCCAGATCTGATCCTTGCTTCCTCCATCGAAGACATCCATAACAAGCGTGCCTTCCATGTAATCATTTTCAGAATAAGTGGTTGTTGCATACCCATATCCCCAGCCACCTCTGTAGCGGTTATATCTGCCATAGCCACCACCATAATAATTTGTATAAGCGGTAGTACTGGTTTTCTGGTCAACTACAACAAACAACGAAATCTCCATATCGCCGTTCTCCTTAACCGGCTTCAGGCCACGGGCTTCAAACTCGCTGATAAAGGCATCATGTACGCGCTTCTTGTCAAAATCGTTCATGATCTTATCACTATCGTCCTGCCATCCCATGAAACTATAGGTCTCATACTTGGAGAAGTCAACTGTTTTATCCATATCAGTAACCACCTTCACAGAAGAACAGGAGGCAATCAATGCTGTAATTGAAATAAGTGCCAATAATTTAATTGTTTTCATTGCTTACAATTTTATGATTCCTAATTTTTAATAACAGACTGGCATACCTAATTGTTTATTACTCTAAGGTATTTGCATTCGTTCAAATCACCATATGATTTGGATAATTTTATTTGATGAAGTTCATTAAACCTTAATTTAGATGCATGAATAAAAACCGGCTGGCACCATATTTCATTCTGCTGTTTTACATTCTCATTATTGTTCTCTATCACCTGTTTGGATATACCGGTCATTTTGGCTTTGATGACCTTCACTACGCAGAGCTGGCAAAGGATCTGCTCAGAGGAGAACTTGATTTCGGGGACCACTATGCCTACAGGTTTACCTTGGTCGGACTGACTGCTCTTAGCTATCTGATTTCTGGAATCTCCGATTTTGCTTCATCCCTGCCAGCACTGGGAATTACCATTATTATTCTTATCATCGTATTTAACACACTCAGGGAACACGGGCCAGCTACCATAGTTTTAGGACTCTCCCTGACCACCCTTTCAAACTGGTTCCTGTTCTATTCAGATAAACTGATGCCAGATATATTTGTGGCACTTTCAGTGATCTGGGCACTTACAATACTCCACCGGTACAAGTTTAAAAGCGAGAAAAACAAAGCTGCACGCCATGCAATTCTGTTCGCCTTTGCGCTGTTTTTTGGTTTTATATCCAAAGGAACCATTGTGTTAGTGCTCCCCCTCCTTTTGTTCCTGTTTATTTCAGATATCATTCAGAAACGGGATTTGAAATTCTGGGCATACAGCCTGATCAGCGGTCTTGTCCTGATGGCTCTCTACCTGTTCGCCATCTGGATGCTAACCGGCAATATGACGGAGCGCTTCGATGCCATTGCCGGCAACAGCTACCTGAACCCCTGCAGCTACGACCAGCAATCCCTGAAGATATTGCTGAAAAGAATCTTTATCGGCTTCTTTGAATTATCCATATTCCAGACACTGGTCACCGGATTCATCTTTGTATTCGCCATTCTGTTTCAAAAAAAGGGGCTGCGATTCTTTCGGATAAATGACTCCTTCTCCTTTTTCCTGGTTTCAGCCATTATCCTGTTCCTGTCGTCCAGTTTCATGACCATCTCTGCAAATTCATATTCCCCCATGTGCCTGGATCCAAGGCACTACCTTTTCCTGCTTCCGGTAGCCTCCATTCCTGCCTCCAGGATCATTGCAGACTTTCTTGAATCCAAACAGCATGGCCTTCAGATGATCATCGCGCTGCTTGGTATTACGGTCATCTCCCTTTTCCTGAAGGGTAACACATTCATTTTGCTCTACCTGCCCCTGCTTGGTCTTTTTGGTCTGTACTTTATCACCAGAAACAGTCAGCGGTTCCAGTATTTGTTTATCACCCTTTTTTCTGTCATCCTCCTGTTGATACCTCTGGACATGGTCAGGTACGCCCAGGAAGTAAAGTACAGGATCCAGAGAGAAATTGTGATAAAGCAGGCGCTTGACAATAACAGGGATTGCCTGATAGTGACCAATGAAGTTCAAAAACGATTGTTAAGATACTACAGCGGTTTCGATGAAGAGCAAGGCAGCAGATTTCTGAGCTATGAAGAAATTGATGCCGAAATGGTCAGAGGTAAGCAAACACTGCTTTTGCTTAACTGGTATACGAGGTACTTATCAGGTATGGATGCCAACGATCTGCCCCATTATGCCCTTGAAATCTCCCTTTCCAATGAGCTGATTTTCGAGAACAGGGATTTGGATCTCTTCATTTATAAGCTGAAAGTATTTCCCCCGGCCGGCCGGGAAGGGATGCTTCTGCTTTCCACCCTCAATGACTTTGAGAATGAAATCCCTTTCTGGAGCCAGAATGACCAGGATTATTCGAGCGATATCAAGTATGCAGGAAGCAAATCAAACCGGGTCACGGAGTATTCCTCAAGCTTTGTATATCCCCTGGACTCCCTTCAGGACAGAGATACTCATGATCTTATGATTCAGTGCAGCCTGTTCTGTTATGCACAAGACAAGACCGATGCAAAGATTGTTGTCTCAGTTGAAGACCATGAAGGCACCTATATCTGGAAAGCACTTGAGGTGAACAGTTACCTGAAAGCCTACTCCAACTGGTGGCCCCTCACCTTTAGTGTCCCCATAAATCAAAAAGATCTGAAAACCATGTCCCGCCTGAAAGTATATGTTTGGAAAAGTGATGACAAGCCTTTTCATATAGACAATTTCGGGGTTAAAATATTGTCCCGGTACTAGTTTAGCAACAATTATCTGCTCACTGCTTTCGAATAGTAACTATTCTGGCACAGTTTTCGTATCAATCATTTAAGTATAATTCACCAATAACCAAAGACCATGAAAAAAATTTCGATATTGGGACTAAGCATGCTTATTATTTCTGCTGGCTTGAATGCACAGAAGATGAATGCTGTGAAGACCGACCTGTTCAGTGTTTTCCTCAGAACAGGAGTTATCAAATACGAGAGAGCCTTTAACGAACATCTCAGTGGACAGCTGGGCTTTTTCTATACTGGATACAGTCCGAATGATGTGGACGCAAATTTAAGTGGATGGGGAATAACCCCTGAGTTCAGGTTGTATTTATCTGATACACCAGCCCCTGTGGGCACCTACCTTGCTCCTAACTTTCGTTACATGAACCTGACTGCCGAGGACGAGATCTCCCTTGAGACAGCAACTCTTACATCTCTTGGAATAGCCATCAACCTGGGTAAGCAGTGGATGTTCAAAGACATCGTTCTCATTGATGCCTGGGTCGGGCCGGCTTACAACTTCAGGACTCTGGATGATCCAAGCGGTGAAGTTGAAGTCAGCGGTGCTGACGGATTTGGCATCAGGCTCGGGGTAGCAATTGGAATCGCCTTCTAAACTAAAACACCAATCTGAACTGAGTTCTGCCGGGTTGAGACTCGAACTCAATGCGGCCACCGTTCATGGCCATTACCTGTCGGCTGTAACTTAGGCCTACACCTGTCCCCTTTTTGCGGGTAGTGAAGAAGGGCATAAAAATCTCATCGGCTATTTCTGAAGGTATGCCCTCACCATTGTCGCTTACCTTCAGGATGATCCGCTGATCAATTGAAGCTGCCGATACAGTAATTTCTGCTCTCTCAAGTCCTTCCGCCGCCTGCACCGCATTCTTTATCAGATTCAGTAAAACCTGTTTAATCATTTGCTTATCCGCATGTATTTTCAAGTCTGCCTCTTCGCATTCAAAAGATATACTAAGATTGTTGACCCCCATGTAATGGCTCACAAGAGTCTCCAGTTTCTCTAATAATTTACAAACTTCAAACTCCTCTTTTACCGGATCGGGAATTCTCGATAACACGCGGTACGATTCAAAAAAGGTACTTAACCCTTCGCTCTGCTCCGCAATGGCATCCAGGCCTTTTCGGGTCTGTTGAATAGCTGCTTCCGTGTCAATTCCGCCATTTGAACCGGATGCATGCTCTGCCCAAACCTCACTCAGGGTTGTGGAAATGGAAGTAATGGGTGCCAGGGAATTCATAATTTCGTGACTCATCACCCGGATCAGCCTGATCCAGTCGTCAATTTCCTTACGTTCCATTCCCGCTGAAAGGTCGTGCAGTGTTACAAGCCTCACATCTTCCCCTTTAAGGTTGATATCCACAAGATGTAGCCCGAGGATCCTTTTAAGTCCGGTCTCCTTATCCACCAGTGTCAATTCAGAATGATCCAGAGACTTCAAGTCCCGGATCCTGGAATACAGTCCGGGATACAGGGAAGAAAGTGCTTTGGTATGGGTTAGCTGAGGCAGGTTCAATAGCCTGAGTGCTTCCTCATTGATCTGGTTGATATGGCCGGTCATAGAAATAAGTATGAGTCCGCTCGACAAATGTTCCAGAATCTTACTGAAATACTGTTCTCGCAATTCATTCTCCAATTTCAGGTCTTGAAAATTCTCATTGACTCTGTTCAGATGCCTGTGTAACTCATCAATGAAACTGCTGCGGTGAGCAGAATTGTACTTGATGGAGGTATCATCGTTTTCAAGAGCCCTGAAGAAGAATAGAACCTCCCTGTTATACCTGGTGATTCTATGAAAGAGAAAGACACCCTCAACAAAAAGACCAATGCCCAGCATAATAGCCAGATGTATCCTTGCCGATGAGAGAGCCCAGCCCAGTAAAGCAGCGCTGACTATAAGGAGTGTGAACAGGACAATCAGTGTGATATTATAGTTCCTAAAGTCCATATTTCTTCATCTTATTGTAAAGGGTCTGGCGGGAAACTCCCAGTTGCAGGGCTACGGCGCTCATATTTCCGCTATGTTTTTTAAGAGCATATTTAATTAAACCGGCCTCCACCTCATCCAGGCTTCCGTCGAATGATGCTATTGAAGAGCCTATGGAATTATTAAACTGAAAACTATCCTTGCTTATAACTGTATTTTCTGCTAAAATCACCGCTCGTTCCATACTGTGCCTGAGTTCTCTCACATTTCCGGGCCAGGACCATTTTTTCAAGATTTCCTCGGCTGCTCTGTCCATTTTTAGTCCGGGCTTCTTATAGCGATTCGAAAACTCTTGAAGAAACCAGGCGGCGAGAAGCAGTACATCATCACCCCTCTCTCGCAGTGGGGGCAGCTCCACGACGATGGTATTGATACGGTAGAGAAGATCCATCCGGAATTTGCCTTCCTTCACCAAAGCTTCCAGGTTCATGTTGGTGGCACAAATCAGGCGAATATCCACAGGGATCACCTCCGTACTACCCAACCTGGTAATGGTGCGATTCTGAAGTACACTGAGCAACTTGGCCTGAAGGGGCAATGAGAGGTTCCCTATCTCATCAAAAAAAAGCGTTCCCCTGTGTGCCGTTTCAATTTTTCCCGTCCGGTCTGAATGTGCATCTGTAAATGCCCCTTTGACATGACCGAATAACTCACTTTCAAAAAGGGTGTCAGGCACTGCTCCCAGGTCAATACTTACCATGATTTCATCCGAGCGCTCAGAATGATCATGAATCTCCCTTGCAATCAGCTCTTTCCCCGTTCCATTCTCCCCGGTGATCAATACATTGGCAGGAGTTGCCGCCACCTTTTCAACCAGAGCCATCACCTTTCGCATTGGGCCGGACCTTCCGATCAGGCGGGCAGGTTTTCCTTTTAGTTCTGCTTTCAGGGAAGCTTTGTCTTTCTGCAGCGAAAGGATCTTTCGCCGGGAATCACTTAGGCTGACCGCAGTACGCATGGTTGCCAGAAGTTTCTGATTGTCCCAGGGTTTCAGGACAAAATCCACTGCTCCATCCTTCAGGGCAGTCACTGCCAGCTCAATATCACCGAAGGCGGTAATCATGACCACCGAAAGGTCCGGATCCAGCTTTCTGAGTTCCCTGAGCCAATACAGGCCTTCGTTACCGGTGTTCTGGCCTGCAGTATAGTTCATATCGAGCAGTACGGCACTGAAGGACCTGGCCTGTAACTCTGAAAGTATCTGGCCGGGCTTGCTGATACACTTTACATTGGAAAACTCTCGTGAAAGGAGAAGATCCAGGGCGGTCAGCACATTCCGACTGTCATCCACAACAAGTATCCTTGCATCGGTCATGGCATAAAACTAAGGCCTGGCTCAGGTAAAAACAATTAATTGTCCAGTTTTTTGACACTCTGTTGTCCAAATCGTGGACATTTGCGAAGTTGCATCAATTCATAAACTTCATAAATAGATGAACTTAGCCAATTGGCATGGCATTGGTAACAACTATGGTGAAATTAAAAGAATGCAAAAAAGCACCCCAATGGAAGATGTGATTATACAAGCCAGCATGCTGACGAAGACTTTTATCTCCAGGGAGGTAGAGACCACCGCCATCCGGAATATTAATCTTCAAATTGAAAAGGGTGATTTTGTAGCCATCATGGGGCCTTCCGGCTGTGGAAAATCGACTCTGCTCAACCTAATGGGACTCATCGACAGGCCCAGTTCCGGAAGTCTCTCTCTCAATGGATGCCAATCCGATTCGCTGACTGAAACCAGGATGACAAGGATCAGACGGGGATATATCGGTTTTGTCTTTCAAAACTTCAACCTGGTGGATGAACTGACTGTATTCGAAAATGTGGAGCTTCCCATGTTCTTCATGGGAATAAAACGCAAGGAGCGCAAAGAGAGGGTTGCAGATATCCTGGATGATCTGAAGCTGGGCCACCGGGATAAGCATTATCCCCGGCAACTTTCCGGGGGGCAACAGCAACGTGTGGCCTTTGCACGGGCCATTGTAAACAGGCCTCAGTTGCTTCTGGCCGACGAACCCACCGGGAACCTTGACTCAAAAAACGGGGCAGCAATCATGGATCTGCTTGCGAAACACAATCGCAAGGGAGCAACAGTGGTTATGGTAACCCATTCCCGGAAAAATGCCAGCTATGCCCATCGCATCATCAAACTCCATGATGGGGCAATCGTAAACTAAATGGCCTGATACACTGAAAAACCACAGCAATGATACGCACCTATATAAGCATCGCATTTAAATACCTGCTAAGGCAACCCGCCTATTCCGTCCTTAGCATCCTTGGATTTACCCTTGCCTTTGCAAGTATCTTTTTTATTTATTCCCACGTGAGTTATCAGAGAAACTTTGATAAGCACCTGGACACCTGGGACCGCGTTTACCGGCTAAGTGGTGAGATTAATCTGCCCGATAATGAGAATATTCATGCCCAGCTGGGACCCCGGCTGGCACCAGTGATGAAAGAAGAAATGCCAGCCCTTGTGCAATGGACGCGCCTGGTCGCGTTTGAAGAAAAATGCATAGTCACTGCTGGCGAACAGGTCTTTTTCGAGGAGCAGGTCTACTTTGCAGACACCACCGTTTTTGATCTTTTTCCCCTGCATTTCCTTTATGGAACGCCAAAAAACGCCCTTCTTAACGAGGGCCAGGTGGTTGTTTCAGAAAGCATTGCGAAAAAATACTTTGGATCGGCCGATGCTATTGGCCGACAGCTAAAAATCAATAATGACAGAACATTTGAGGTCACCGGGGTCACGCGGGACCTTCCGGAAAATGTGCACCACAAAATGCATATGCTTCTGTCCATGAAATCACTGAGTCCTCCCATTCTGCAGGTGCTGGATGGGGAAGATTCTGAAAATTACTGGCGCCCATTTGCCTACAATTTTATTATGCTTGGAGAAAATAATTCCATTGAGGAAGTTGAGCGTGCATTCCCCGCCTTCTACGAGAAACATATGGCCGATTTCGGCGATTTCCTGAAGGCCGACTTCAATCTGATTATTACTGCCTTACCTGATCTGCATTTCACACCACAGTTTTCATATGACCTCCCCAAGGGAAACAGAACCTACAGTTACCTGTTGATGGCAGCCGGGCTATTTCTCTTACTGATCGCCCTGCTGAACTATGCCAACCTCCTGTCAGCATCCATGGCTTCCCGTACCCACAGCCTTGGCATCTTTAAAATCAATGGGGCAGAACGGTCCCATATTTTCAAGTTATTGATAACTGAATCGCTGATACTTATTTTCATATCTGTGGCAGCAGCCTGGTTTATTCTCACCGCAGTGGAAGTATGGTTTGCAGAACAGCTGGGTGGTGCACTGCTGCAATCCGGCTTTCAGACAGGATCTTTTCTGCTTCTGGTGCTCTTTATTAGTGTTGCCATCTCGGTGGCTTTCATGCTCGCTGTTATTTCCCGGATCTATCGCCAGCCCATCCATCTGCTAAAAGGCGGTTCAAGTCTGGAAGCTGAGCTTAAACGCCATGGCTTTGGCAAGGGAAGCATCGTTTTACAATTTACTTTTTCCGTTATCCTGATTATCTCTTCTTTACTTGTGACAAGGCAGGTGAAATACCTTTTACAAGCTGAAACAGGATACGACACCAATAATGTGGTCCAGGTAAAACTCCATGCAGAGGGCCATCCCCTGGAAAAGATTTTCTCCTTTAAGCAGGAGCTAAAAAAGAGTTCCATGGTCCAGGGAGCCGCATACTCAAGCAATGTACCGGGAGAGGCCTTTGCAACGGCTCACTTTAAAGTAGATGTGGACGGCCAGGAGGCTTCAAAAATTGTCTCCCTGCTGGCCATTGATGCCGACTACATTCCCCTGATGCAGATGGAGTTCAGGGAGGGGCGAAATTTCGATCCATCCAGGCCCACAGATCCCCAGAGCGGAGTGATCCTCAACGAAGCCTGTATTCGTTTTCTGGGAATGGGCGACTCCCTGGTAGGCGAACTTATTCAGCATCAGATAGAAATCCTGGGCGTACTTAAAAATGGCAAATTCAACTCCTTACATGATGATTCCAGGCCTGTTGCACTCTATTTTGAGACCGGAAACAGGGGTTATATGAATGTGAAGCTCAATACACCGGATCTGCCCGGAGCACTGAAACAGATCCGGGATACCTACGAGCTTTTCTTTGAGAACATTCCCTTTGAATTCAGCTTCCTGGACCAGACCGTGGAGCAGATGTACCAGAACGATATCAATCAGAGTAAACTGCTGGGGATATTCACCATCCTGAGCATTGTCATTGCCAACATCGGCTTATTCGGACTGGTATCGCTACTGAACCGCAAACGGATCCGGGAGATCGGTATCCGCAAAGTGAACGGGGCACAGAAATGGCAGATTGTGATGCTTCTTGGAAAACAGCTGGTCATCTGGATTGTCATTGCAATTGTTATTGCAATCCCCGTAACCTGGTACCTTAGCCGCCTCTGGCTCCAGAACTTCGCAACCCGGATCTCCTACTCCTGGACTTTAGTTCTGCTGGGAGGGCTGATCATTCTGCTGAGCGCTATGATTACCACTGCCACCATGACCCTGAGGGCCTCCTCCAGGAATCCAGTAGATACCTTAAGATACGAATGATGAAATCAAGCTTCAAACTATTTATGATCCTGATCACACTGACCGTAGCCGTGCTGGGATGGATCACCGGACAATACAGAGACCGGGACTACATGATCCTGATCCTGGCATTGATTTCTGCCACCCTGCTTACCTTCCTGGTGATGAATATATATGATCGCAGGCAGGAGGAAAAAAAGAGAAAGAAAAAGAAATCCGAATCCCAGTGGGTTCCGGGTGCAGATGCAGGAAAAATAAAAAGATCTGAGGGCTCATTTGCCCTGAAGGATAAAAAATCGGGCCTGACCTGGGGAGGTGGAAACATTAAGGCCAGCGAGGCCACAAGAGGAACAAAGCGCAAATTTCTGGGGCGCTAGCTGCCATTTTTACTCCCGACATTCCTTTTCCTGAGAAAATAGTAAGCCGGCACCCCTGCCAGAAGAATCCCCAGAGCGACAGACGATTCAAGGGGGCGTTCCAGGAAGGCCAGGACCAGGATCGCAAGCGAAAAAATAATAAACAAGACCTGTGGTACAGGGTACCAGGGTGTCTTCATCTTTGATTGTCCGCTCATCCTGATCTTGAAAACTCCGGCCACAGCCATTATCGGGAAAATGCCCAGGGAAAAACTAAGCAGGGTGATGATCTGGTCGAAGGTGCCCGAAAGAATGAACAAAATGGCCAGTCCGCTTTGAAGTAAAATGGAGATGCCCGGTACGTTGGAGCGATTGATTCTTTTTGCAATCCCGAAAAAATGTCCCGACTCTGCCATTGCATAATAAACCCGAGGGCCTATAATGGTCAGGACAGAGATGGCCGATAGCAGGATCACTGCGATAAAGAGCGAAAAAAACTGGTCCAGAGTACGGCCGAATAAATTATTGGCCGCCAGTCCGCCAACAGAGATCACTCCCTTCATCTGCCCGGCAGGGACGGCATAAACAAAAAGCACGTTCAATAAAAGATAAATAAGTGTAACCAACAGGGTTCCGCTTATCAGTGAACGGGGAATATTTTTCACCGGGTTGATTACTTCAGAACCCACATAGGTGGATGCATTCCAACCGCTATAAGCCCACATGATCCACATCAGAGCAAGGCCCATGGTCTTCAATCCGGCCCAACCATCTGCCACCCTGATCTGAACATGTAAATGATCAAAGCTCCCCTCTCCAAAAGCGAAACCAGCGCCAACAAGTAGCACAATCAGTCCAACTTTCAATATGGTAAGCAGGTTCTGAACCTTTGATCCCGACTCCAATCCCTTATAGTGAATGACTGTAAATACCAGGATGATTCCAATGGCAATAGCTTTTTTAATGAGAGCAACCTGTTCAAGCCCGTCACCTTCGGGCATGGCACGGACCAGGTATTCGCTGAAGGCCAGGGAGGAGGCAGCAACAGGGGCAGTAAAACCTACAAAAAAAGAGATCCATCCGCTTAAAAATCCGGCCAGTGGCGAGAAAAGCTCCGTAAGAAAAGCATATTCACCCCCCGCTTTGGGAAACCTGGCCCCAAGCTCACTGTAACTCAATGCACCACAAAGTGCCAGAAGTCCGCCAATTGCCCAGAGAAGCAACAGTAGCCTGGGTTCATGAAGCTGGGCCAGCAGCAATCCCGAGGTGGTGAAAATACCTGCCCCGATCATGTCCCCCACCACAATATTGGTCAGGGAGAAATAGCCCAGGGTTTTTTTCAGTCCATATAGAGGTTGGTCTGCCAACAGCCTACCTGTTGGTCCGCTGGTTCCTTCCAATCAGGAAGTAGAGCACTGAACCCAGAAAGGGGAGGAAAATAATAAGCAGTATCCAGATTATTTTCTCATTCCCCCGAAAAGAATTCATCAGCGCGCTGATCAGAGCCAAGATAGGGAGTAATAATACAAAGAGGACAACGAAAATTGTAAGCAGTAATCCTCCACCGAAAAGAACATTCATTGTTGAATATATTAGTTTGTTTATAAAACTAAGAAATAATCTACTGCAAATCAAAGGCTAATATTTCATAACTTGCTATATGAACCCGAACACCTCAATCATGAAACAGATTATTTATACCCTGACAGCACTATTTGTCCTGGCTGCCTGCAGCACACCGGAATCGAAAACAAGCCCCGCAAAGGATTCCTTCCCTCTGAAAGCCTATGTGGAAACAGCCGACAAGGCATTCAGATATGAAATTATGGAGACGGTCCGTGGAGAATCATGGACCGAATACCGGGTCTACCTGGTCTCCGGAACCTGGCTCACGCAAGAGGAAGTGGATGAACCGCTTTGGTGGCACTGGCTTACCATGGTGGTACCAGACGATCTTCGTGAGACCGAATCCCTGATGCATATTGGAGGCGGATGGAGAGGTGATACCATACCCATACCCGCCAGAAAAGCCATGATCGAAGCAGCTCTGGCAACGGGTTCCGTGATCTCGCATATTAGTAACATACCCTTTCAACCCATCGATTACAAGGATGACGATGAAGAAGGGGTATATGAAGACGCATTGATCGCTTTTGGCTGGCTGCAATTTTTGGAAGGAGGTGCCACCGAGGATTTGCAGCCCTGGCTTGCACGTTTCCCCATGACCAGGGCGGTGGTGCGGGCCATGGATGTGGTGCAGGAAATCTGTCAGTCGAAGCACCAGGCCGTGGAGGAGTTCTTTGTATGCGGTGCCTCCAAGCGGGGATGGACTACCTGGACCGTTGCCGCTGTTGACGACCGGGTGATGGGGATGGCTCCTGTGGTAATAGATATGCTGAACCTTGTGCCCTCCTTCCAGCATCACTGGCGATGTTACGGTGAATGGGCCCCGGCCATTGATGATTACAAGAACCTGGGCATCATGAACTGGATCGAAACGGATGAATTCCTCACCATGCTTAAACTGGTTGAGCCATACCAGTTCCTGGACCGGCTCACCATGCCCAAACTGCTGATCAACGCAACATGTGATGAGTTTTTTGTCACCGATTCCTGGAAATTTTACTGGGACGACCTCCAGGGGGACAGCTACCTTCAATATGTGCCCAATGTGGGTCACGGACTGCACGGTTCTTATCTGCCTGAGAACCTGATTTCCTTCTATTACTCAAGCATTACCGATACCAGGATTCCCGGCTTCGAATGGAGCATTCATGATGATACCATTTTTGCAGAAGTGGAACCGGCCAGTGATTACCAGATCAGGCTCTGGGAAGCAGTGAATCCGGAGGGAAGAGATTTTAAATCCTATGTGATTGGGAAAGAGGCCTGGAAGATGGGGCTTATTGAAAGAAATGAAAGCGGACTTTATACCATCCCCATAGCTTCCCCGGACCAGGGTTACAAAGGAGCCCTGGTGGAAGTTATTTTTAATCCGGATTCCGAATTTCCACTCACATTGACCACAGGAACCCTGGTCACCCCTGATACCTATCCCTATGATCCCTTTGTACCTGATTTACCAGCTAAATAGTCCATAAAACCACTATTGCAAAATTTCTAAAAAATATTCATAGCATGAGAAAAATATCTTTTCTGATGGCTCTTTTTGCCATGATCTTATCGGGTTGCAATTCAACTGCCCCACCGGGTACGGCCGACCTGCATCAGCACATTCGCTTCAACCAGGTGGGCTACTATCCCGGCTCCTTGAAAGAGTTTGTGGTGGCCGATCATGAAGCCTTATCTTTTATGATCCTGGATGCGGAGGGGAAGAAGGTATTTGAAGGCGGTCTGAATGATAAAGGGCCCTGGGAGGCTTCCGGAGAGAATGTATTGGTCGGAGATTTCTCAGGATTGAAGCATTACAGTACCTATTATATTCAACTGAATACAGGATTAAAATCGGCTCCCTTTGAGATCAAATCGAACTTGTACAGCCTCCCCCTGAATGCCGCCATCAAGAGTTTGTATTTTCAGAGGGCCTCTATGACTATTGAGGAAACCTATGCCGGGAAATATCAAAGAGCCTCCGGTCATCCCGATGATCAGTGCATTTTTCATCCCTCTACAGGCAGGACAGAAGGTACATTGAACTCACCAGGAGGATGGTATGATGCAGGCGATTATGGCAAATATGTGGTCAACGCGGCCCTGACAGTTGGTCAGATGCTGAACCTGTTTGAAATGAGCCCCGAAGCCACATCCGGAGACAAACTGAATATCCCTGAAAGCGGAAACGGGATTCCTGACCTCCTGGATGAGATCCGTTATGAACTGGACTGGGTAATGACCATGCAGGACGGTGACGGGGGCGTTTTTCATAAGTTAACGGCTCTCCGTTTTGGGGGATTTATCATGCCTGAGGACTATGATCTTGATCGATATATTATTGGGAAAGGCACCTGTGCCAGCCTCAGTTTTGCTGCCGTCATGGCACAGGCCTCCAGGGTCTATGCAGAGCTGGATCCGGACTTTTCATCCACTGCTCTCTCAGCAGCTGAACGTGCCTGGGAATGGGCCGTTGCTCATCCCGCTATTGTTTACCGGAATCCGGCAGATGTGGTCACCGGGGAGTATGGGGATGATGTATTTGATGATGATTTTTACTGGGCGGCTGCCGAACTCTATCTTTCAACCGGCAGTAAAGTTTACCGGGAGGCCCTTGGTACCTATGAGCAGGTATACCAGCATCAGATCACCAACAGCTGGAAATTTTTTGTCCGCAACATGGGCTTTCATAGCCTGCTGATCAATGATAAAGAACAAGATGAGCTTCGTAAAAAGCACCTGGTTCTTGCCGATGAGATTCTTGAAAAAATGGCAGGCATTCCCTACGGGATAAGCATTGATCATTTTGAGTGGGGATCCAACAGCGATGTCCTGAACCAGGCCATGATCCTTTGTATTGCCCATCATCTTTCAGGGAAGCAAGAATACCTTGATGGAGCGATCCGGAACACCGATTACATCTTCGGAAAAAATGCCACCGGATACAGTTTTCTTACCGGAACCGGGACCAGGCAGGTGATGAATCCCCATCATCGCCCCAGTGGTGCCGACGGCATTGAGGAACCCGTCCCCGGATTCATCCTGGGTGGCCCCAATATGCATAAACAGGACAGGGCCGAGGTAGAATACGCCTCCGACTTTCCGGCAAAGTCTTATGAAGATGTGGAACCCAGTTATGCCTCCAATGAAGTTTGTCTGAACTGGAACGCACCGGCAGTATTTGTCCTGGGCTATCTGGAGCAGGTATGTAAATAGGGAGGTCATGGTATGAATTCATTCCTTATCTACTTTCGTACCCTGAGCCGGAACAGGGTCTTTTCCCTGATTTCCATTGGAGGTTTTTCACTGAGTCTGGCCGTGGTCCTGTTACTGCTCTCATTTATCAGGTCAGAAAAGCAATATGATAAATCCATACCCGGGCTTGAAAACATCTACCGGATCCTGACCAACCGTAATTCGGCTTTTGTTCCGGAACAATCCCGAGATAAATTGCTTGCCGATTTCCCGCAGATCAGCACGGCTACGAAAGTCATCTTCGGGAACGGCCCCATACTCTATAAAGAACAAAACTTTGATTTTCGGGTGGTGCATACCGATTCCGGCTTTTTTCGTGTATTCTCCCTGCCAATTATTTCCGGTCAGCGGGATGGACTATTCGGGGATCCGCATCAGGCAGTGATCACCCAGAGTGGCGCTCAAAAAATCTTCGGGGAAGCCAATCCGATTGGAGAGATCCTGAATGTGTCCCATGAATATGATGTGGAAGTAGTGGCTGTGGTTGAAGATTTCCCGGAGAAAAGCTCCCTCCGGGGAGAATTGTTCTGCAGTGCCGAACTCCGGATCCAGTACAGTCTGACTTCGACCGGTGAAAAGGAAGCCTATCTTTACAATGTTTTTGTGAAATTTAATCCTGCTTACGGGCCCGAGCTACTTCAGGATACACTGACAGCCCTGATACATCCATACCTGGACTGGTACGAAGACCAGGAATATCACCTTCATCCCTTCAAGGATGCTTACTTTGATAGCAGTATACGGGACGGCTTGTCCCATGCCAATATAAAACTCCTGAGCCTGCTGGGATGGCTGGGCCTGGTCATCCTGATTCTGGCAGTTTTTAATTACATCAATCTGACCATTGCACAGAGCACGGGCCGGCTGCATGAACTTGGGGTCAAGCAAGTATTTGGTGCGGACCGGCCCTGGCTGATCCGGCAGTTTATCCGTGAAGCCTTCTTCCAGGTGGTCCTGGCCCTGCTGCTGGCTTTTGTACTTGCCATTTTTCTTAGGCCCGTACTGGGGGATATCCTGGGAAAGGAAATCGATTTATGGATGATACTGAAGGATCCCATGGCCATTCTGCTGGTGCTGGCCGGACTGCCTCTTGTTGCAATTATTTCGGGGATTTATCCGGCCCTGGCGATTCTCAGGCTGCAACCCCGGGAGATGTTGCTCAGACAAACAGGGCTGGGTGGAAAGAGTTTTGATATCCGTCGCTTGCTGACCATTTTGCAATTTACTGTTCTAATTGCCCTGATCATTTCCGTGATCACACTGGTCAAACAACTCAGATATGTGCAGGATAAGGACCTGGGCTACAGTACAGAGTTGCTGGTACGCCTGCAGGTTCATTACAATATCGAGGACAAGGTCCCGGCTATGATGGAAGAGATTTCTTCCCTGGCTGTGGTAAAAAGCTGCTGTGCTTCCGCGGGAATCCCCGGTGAGATCTGGAGTAATTCCAGTAATGATAATCTGGCCACTTCCCATATTTCTGCCGATTACCGTTTCCTGGAGACCTTTGAGCTGGATTTGAGCTACGGAAGGAATTTTTTTCCGGCCGAATCAACCCAGGTATGCCTCATCAATGAATCCTTGCTCAATGATCTGGGGGGATGGGATTCGGCCGAAAACAGGGAAGTATTTGGCCAACGGGTAGTGGGAGCATTCAGGGATTTCCATTTTGAGGACCTGTATACTCCCATGGGCAACCTGCAGATCCGTAATGAGCTGGATGCAGGCCACATGTGTATCCGCTTTTACCCGGGCGATATGGCCGCAGCCCTTACCAGTGTGGAGGAGATTTTTAAAAAGCATGCACCCGGGTTTGCCTTCAATTATGAGTTCTACGATGAGTGGATGCAGTCCAAGTATGCCCAGGAGGAAAAACGAGCCCAGAGCATCCGGCTGCTATCCCTTATCGCCATCCTGCTTTCATGCATGGGACTTTTTGGAATGGCGCAGTATGCTGCCCGGAGACGGGTACGGGAAATAGGGATTCGCAAAGTTAATGGTGCGGAAGAGGGACAGATCCTCTGGATGCTGAACCTGGGTTTCCTGAAGTGGATCCTTCCGGGAATAGCGGCCGGGATCCCCCTGGGCTGGTACTTTATGCAGAAGTGGCTGGGTAGTTTTGCCTACAGAACACGGCTCGACTGGTGGGTTTTTGCTCTGGCAGCCTTGATAGCTATTGTGGTAGCCATTCTGACTGTCAGCTGGCAGAGCTGGAGGGCAGCCAGGAGAAATCCGGTGGAAGCACTCCGGCATGAATAGTAATAACCATTAAAGATGATGTTATGCGAACATTGATTTTTTTGTTCTTCTTTCTGGGGATATATGCCTGCAATACTGATCAGGAAATTCCTTCCTACCTGGCCGGCCATGAAGAAGCGTTCCGGGAAAATCCCAGGGCAGCCAACCTGCAATGGTTCCGGGAGGCAAAATACGGCATGTTTATTCACTACGGCCTCTACAGTCAGCTCGAAAAAGGCGAATGGGTGCAGCTCCGCGATACCATCCCGGTGGCGGAGTATGCAAAGCTGAAAGATAGCTTTACCGCCGGGCATTTCGATGCGGAGATGATCACCGACCTGGCCATCAATGCAGGAATGAAGTACATTACCATCACTTCCAAGCATCATGATGGCTTCTGTTTATTCGAAACCGGGGCCACCGATTTTAATGTGATGAATTCTCCATGCGGCCGCGATCTGATCAAGGAGTTGTATGAAGCCTGCGAGCAGAAGGGTCTTGGCCTCTTTCTCTATTACTCCTACGGAGCCGACTGGAAGCACCCCTACTTCTATCCGAGGGAAGCAGGTTGGTCTGCTGCCAGACCTGCCTATAAGGAAGCTCAACCTGAGTATAAATATGAGAAGGAAGCTGATTTTCAAATCTACGTGGATTTCGTCCATCAGCAACTCACCGAACTTCTTACCCAGTACCCCAATATTGCGGGCATCTGGTTTGATCCCATTATGGGTTATTACAGCCGGCCCGATCTCTTCCCCATCGACTCCACCTACGCCCTGGTGCGATCGCTTTCCCCCCATGCCCTGATTTCATTTAAGCAGGGCGCCAATGGGGATGAGGATTTCATGGCACCCGAGCGGGGTGGGAATGCCCGGGTAGGCCAGCAATTTGAAGTGGCACGAAAAGTTTACGAGCTGAACAAGGACAAACCCAGGGAGATCTGCAATACCCTGCAGCCCCATGCCTGGGGATATAACAAACAACACGATGGGAATCATAAGACTGCAGATGAGATCCTGGAAATGCTGGAAGATGCAGCTACCATAGATGCCAATTTATTGCTGAATGTGGGGCCCAGAGGGGATGGTTCCTTCCCGGAGGAGGATATCAGGGCCCTGGAAGAGGCGGGTCAGATCCTGAGCTCAGATCATCCGGCAATGCTATAGTCGATGAGCCCCTGCTCTTCCTTCGTGACAAGCATGATGTCCTGGAGTTTCAATAGAAGATCGTTTACCCTGAAGGCGCCATTGACTACCTCATTAATGTGTTCAATCCGGTAATTATTCTGAGCATAGTGCTGATACCAATCATATAACATGGATTCCATGTATTCAACTACTTTCTCGGAGTCATCCTTGAAAAAGGATTCAAGGGCTTCCATAATCTCTTGTACTTGTGTTTCCATCGGTCTATGGGTTTAAAACCTTTTAAGAGCAAGATAGCTGCCCACCCCACAAAAATCAAGGACTTAATAGAAACATAATCAATTCTTAACACCTTGGTTTTCTTTGACTTATATTAACAATAAATTGTTAATAACCCCGGGGGTTATTAACAATTTCTGCGGATAGAAAGCGGGACCGGACTGATCGGGAATTCCTGATTGACAAGTATCTTATTTGGTGCTATATTGCATATGCCCCATGAGAATCTAACCCAAACCTAAAATAGCTATGAAACTACACATCGACAACACCCGCAGAGAATTCTTAAGAAAATTGATTGCCGGTACATCGGCCATGGGTTTGGCCCCATTGGTGGGAAGCCTGCAATCCTGCTCCACCACAGGAAGCGATCCCGGTGCAGTACTTAAAATTCCCCAACGTATCTTCGGTGCCACCGGAGAGAGTGTGGGCATCTACAGCCTGGGGGCCCAGGCCACCGTGGAACAGGTGGGAATGAAGGATCAGGCCATTGCCATTGTGAATAAATGCATCGATATGGGCATCAACTATATTGATACCTCAGCCTGGTATGGCATGGATGGGAACAGCAGTGAAGGGGATCATTTGCGCGGGACCAGCGAAAGACATGTGGGCGAAGTGATGAAAACCCGCCGCAGCGAGGTCTTCCTGGCTACCAAAACCCACGACAGAAGTTATGATGGGGCCATGCGTCACCTGGAGAGCTCACTGAAGAACCTGCAGACCGATGTAATTGACCTCTGGCAGATCCACAACATCAAGCCCGGTCAGGAAGAGGATATTGATTTCATCTTTTCCGACGAAGGCTGCATGAAAGCACTAATACAGGCACAGGATGAGGGTGTGGTTCGTTTTCTTGGAATTACCGGTCATGCCGATCCCGATCCCATGAAGGAGCTGGTGGACCGTTATCCCTTCGATGCGGTACTGATGGCCCTGAATGCTGCCGATAAGCATTATAATCCCTATATCGAGAAGCTCCTTCCCACAGCAGTGGAAAAGAACATGGGGATCATAGGCATGAAGATTCCTGCCCGCGACCGGATCTTCTCCTATGGCGGAATCATCACCATGAAGGAAGCCATGAGCTATACCATGTCGCTTCCCATAAGCACGATTATTGTTGGAATCGATAAAATTGCCGAGCTGGAGGAGAACGTTAAGATCGCCAGTGAATTTGAACCCCTGACAGCCGAAGAGATGCTGGCAATTGAAGCCAAGGTCAAACCCCACCACGAGCATCTCCTGTTTTACAAGGGTCTTTCGGACTGGCCTGAGGAGTGGTCGGGCAACAATGTATAGCATATGGGATAAGTAACTTTTGATTTCAAAATAATCTCCATTACTTTTATTCCTCAACGAAGGAACAAAGAAGATGGCGCAAAAGAGTATCCCCAAATTTTACGGGCTGAGGATATACATGTCCTCCATCATTCTGTATTTCTTCCTGGTATTCCCTTTTATCGGGTTTATCATATTCCAGAACGTACCCAAGTTTATTGAAAACCGGGGTGGAGCGGAACAGGTCGCAGCTAAGGTCGATTCTGTAGAAGCATCCCTGGATTCCATTGCTGAACTGAGAATGGGCGAAATTGATACCATGATGAACCTTGCCTTTCAGGGCGAGATTGACAGTATGCTTAACAAAGCTATGGAATTGGAGGAAGGTCGTGAGGATACTCTTTCCGAATCTGCTGGTGACAGGATCCTGATCGGTCCGCATCCTGAAGAGGATGAAGGGGTGAACATGTTTGAAGAAAAGGGCCCCTTCTCGCGCTATTTCATGCTTCTCTTTTTGCTGCTGGCCGTGAGCCTGCTGGTCGGGTGGATCTATAACAGTTCCTTCAAGCGCTTTTTCCGGCTTCTTCGAAGGAAAAAGGAGATCCCTGAGAAGCTGCAGACCAGGTGTAGAAAACAACTTTTTAGCATGCCCCTGGTCAACAGCCTGATTGTCACCATGCCCAATATTGTGGTCATTCTCTACTCCTGGATCTTCCTGGTAGCAAAAGTGAATCCGGAAGCCGAGGTGGAGCGGAGCATGTTTATCCAGCTGCATTACCTGACCATTGTGGCCACACTCCTGGAGTTTCTCTTTGTCTATTACTGGCAAAAGCACCGGGTTCATATCAGGTATATCGATCATATATATTCTGCAGAACAACTCCGCAGGCAGGTATTCCGAAGAAAGGGAGGCAAAATCAGGAACCGATTTATGGTAGCAAGCGGGATGACCACCTTCCTGCCCCTGGTGGTTGTCATGGTCTACCTGGTGCTGAGCATCACTTCCATCAAAGAACTGAAGGTGGAAGAGTACTCAGATGATCATAAGGAGATCCTGTTCGGGCCCTGGACCGAAATTATCGGAATCGGAAAGAACCTTGCATCAGAAGCCGGGATCGAGGACGCTTCCAAAAAAAGCGATGATAGGTTTTTCTATGTCAATGCTATAGATTCCATCGTCATGCTTGTGGGAATCGGCAATGGAATACTGGTCTCTTTTGTATATCTTTTGCTCTTTATCCGGTGGACCAGCAGGGACATTACCTGGCCCTTGAAAGAACTGCTTATCAACATCCGGAATACAAGGGGAGGTAAAAAAGAACAATACTCCATTGTCCGTACCAATGATGAGCTGGGAGAGCTTGCCGAAGGATACAATGAGATGACCGAACAGATCCATAACTATGTGGAGAGCATATCGGCCATGAACCGGGACCTGGAGGAGAAGGTAAAAGAGCGCACCCGGGAGGTGGTGGAACAGAAAGAAGAGATAGAAACCCAGAAGGAGGAGATTGAGGCACAGCTGGACCTGGCCACTATGCAGAGAGATACGATTACAAAACAGAAAGATTTGATTCTGGACAGCATCCACTATGCCGAACGAATACAGTCAGCCATATTACCACCGGTCCAAATTTTAGAAGAATACCTGACCGACCATTTTATCCTGTTCAAACCCAGGGATATTGTAAGTGGGGACTACTACTGGGCACGGGAAAAGGATGAAAAGCTTTTGATAGCAGTGGCTGACTG